>ENA-ORXR01000112-ORXR01000112.1-marine-metagenome-genome-assembly--contig:-NODE-112-length-123206-cov-11.378002_pt1 | contig 123206 bp, 81 predicted proteins | sample MGYA00237866_ERZ511479 | MGnify/ENA metagenome assembly ERZ511479 | reverse complement strand
GAGGATAAGGGCGAAAAAGCTTTTATATTCCCGACTAATTCTCTCACGGGACATATCAGCAGAATCAGAGTGTGGCGTATGATCAAGAAGTATTCTTCGTGGCAGGTCTACCCTCACATGCTGCGTCACACCTTCGCCAGTGACCTTGTCCAGGAGGGAGCTGATATCAGAACAGCACAGGATCTATTAGGGCATGCATCAGCAAAGACAACGGAGATATACCTTCACATTGCAGAGCAAGAGAAACAAACCGCCATCGATAGCATCGATAAGAAGCCATTAGCGAAGCGACTCAAAGACCGATTCTTCCCTAAGAAGAATGTCTTTATCCTCAATCCCACAAATCACTTTAATGATATCCATATCGGTAGTAAAAAAGAGATTCAAGAAATCACCGAGCTAAGCCATAAGAGAATCAATCTAATCTTATTAGGTCCTCAGGGAGTGGGAAAGTCTCAGCTACTCAAAATGCTCAATACAGATAAGGTGCTCAGACTGGATGATTTCAAGTCTGTGAAAAATACACTGGGGAATATACTATTAGAGTTAAATGGCGGTGATAACGAGAAGATCATAGAGCTACTGACGAAGAGCGCAGAGATAGAAAAGGTCATTACAAAAAACAGTGTACTGAATCTGATTAAGCTATTAATATCAAGCACGAATCGAAATGAATACACCCTCATCATTGATGATCTCACAGCACTCACACCATCATGCGTGACTGCCCTGGATAACCTGAAAAATCACTTTCATATCATCGCAGCCTCACGTAAAATCAAAATGAGTCATGGCAGCTTTTTAAGCAACTTTCAGAAAATCAATACTAAACCACTTAATCGGATCGAGTCCACTGAGCTAATCATGAAGCTCAACAAGATACTTTAGATAAAATCCAGTAATTACAATAGAGCACATCAGGGACACCAAACATACATCAGCTCTGCCAGAAATAGATATGAGTGTCCCGGTGTTAAATGCTCTCTCGCAGCGTAATGGAGTTGCGATATATAAGCGGAGAGTTCGAAGATGATACCGAAGATTACGGCATTTTCGGAGGTGCATTGATGTAGTTTGGGCTGTTCGCCAGTAGCATATTCTTTTTTTGTAAAAAGGTAGTTTGTCTAATATTTTCTGGGTATATTGAATCAAGCAAATAAAAGTTAGGGTATGTCCAAGACCGCTAAAAAAGCTACAAATAAATTTGTAACCTGCTTTATCATCATTTCTTTCATTGCTTCAATCTTACAACTTTTAGGATACTTAAGATAGAAATTCTTTTTCCAATTAAAAATCAGCTTTTGAATTTTCTTAATATTCACCTCACATCTTGCATCAATCATTTCACACCACACGTTCATCATTATCCTTAACATATCAAGAAACATTCATTAATCTACTTGACTCTGATGTCTTTCGTCCGAATCTCGACAGGAGATTAGTCTACATTCATAAATCATCATTAAAAACTCAACACGACACCAGTGACCGCTTCCCAATTACATCATAGATGGTTTCACCATCACAGGTGTCTTTACACTCAATGGCGGCGTCAGTATTTTACAAATCTCTATACACCTCTACCAGTGATTCTAATCAGCTGCTAATAGATCACACGAAGTCCTTGATCGGAAGGCTGCTTTTATGCATATCTACGGAATCATGATATGTGGCGTATACCGTAGGATCAAGGCTCTTTATTTATAGCAAATCAAGTACCTCTACAGATCTAAGCAAGGATCACATCATGAAGTGTCGATTAGGTATAGTAAGCCGATTATGATAGTCTATAAACTTAACCCGATTTGAGATCTTAGGCTTGATTATGAAAGACTGGAAAGTCTATCTGATCCTATATCCATGGCTTATTTCCATGTCTATACTCAGACCATGGCATCAATTATCACAGGTCGGTCTTACTCATCGATTACCCAGTAAACCATAATGCAAAAAATAAAAATGGAAATATATTTAGTTTAGAAAAATACAAGTTGTTATTTGCGACTTGGCCAGCTACTTACTTCATCATGTTGATGATTAATTAGCTTAAATTAGTGCTATGACATCACTCAGAGAGATGGGGGTGGCATTCAACTGAAATAGACATGCATAATCTCATCGTCAATATGTTTTAAAAAAGGAAACCAATGAAAGAAATCCTACTGATATCCAATCTTGATATACAATCTCCTGATATCTTAAAATACGTAGCGGAGTTCTGTAAGCATTATCAATGTAAGCTGCACATCATACATTTTGATGAAAGTGTAGATCCTGTATTACTATCGAGCGCTTCTACTTATTCTGCTTTAGGGTTTGACATGGACTCATATGAGCGCAGAGAAGATCTGATCAAAAAAATCAAAGCTCAGACCGGCTCTTTCATAGACGCTGAATGGGTAAATATTACCATTAAAGGAGATCGAGAGACCTGGTTCATTGATCAGTTCATTGCTGAGAATAATTTGGACCTCCTCATAGTAGGACAAAACATTTTCAAAAAATATCACGATAGAATAGGCGCCAGCATCAAGGACACTGTCACTAAGCATACCATGGCGCCTATGTTAGTTTTACCCCCTCTACAACTATTTGAGCCCATAGAATCTGTAAATTATTTGCTTAAAGAAATGAACGACTTCAACCTGCAACACATCAGTGCCCTCTCTACCATGCTACCTGATGCAGATGTGAAGCTGACTCACATCATTGAGCATGAGGATGATGAATTAGATAAGGTGGCGTCTACGCGATGGATGAGCTACATCCACAAGAATATAGCGGCAAAGATTACTCTGCAATCTGAATCAACTGAGTACAGCAGGTATGTCAATCAAGAGAACTCTGCTATTACCCAGCATTATGACCTGCTGGTCTTTTCCACATACAATCGAAATTTCTGGGACAGGATTTTAGATCCAAGTACTACTCTCAGACAGCTGAGCACACTGCAAACTCCAGCTCTAATCTTTAAACATCGTAAAGCATAAAAGATACTTATCTAAACAAATCTTCCAAGTAAGTAATATGCATAGATGATATCAGCATTTCAGCTCACCATTTAGATAGTATGTCCTTCATATCTTTGCTTTCTTGGGGATACATTAAATATCATTGAGTAATATGTGCAAATTAATTTCGGCTATCATTATGCAATTATTAGCAGATGAACACGCTTTGTGTATGAACGGCTTTCTTACCTTTAATTCATTTAAAAAATTGTAAAATGTACTGTCTCTTCAGCAATGCAGCAATAATCATGAAAATAAATAAGGTGACTGAATATATCATGCAAGCTAATTACTTCATCAGAATAGCTTAATGCAAGATCACTCTCATTATCATGTTGGAAATGGATACTAAGGATATAGTCATGAGCGCCTGTCAGATGATGGGGGACTCACATCGGCCTTATGGTGATGCCCCAGCACTCATCATCAGATATAGATGCCATGGTACCTAATGCGTCAGAAGCATATGACTTTCTGGTCTCAGTAGTACGCAATGCGCCGCTGGGAATACTCACCTATACTAAGGATGGCAAGATCTCCATGTGCAATCAATTAGCCTCTATGCACCTTCGGCTTAATCATAGCCCAAGAGCTTTAATCGAGCGACCACTGACTGATTTTATAGCACATCTACCTGCTCTTCGTTCTATTATTGCTGAGAGTACTACGAAATCAAGACAAGCATTTTCAATACCTGAATTATCCTTCGAGAATGGGACATACATAGCGGTCAAAGGAAGAAAACTGACTAATGGTATGATCATAACCACGCACGATATCACACCGATGAAGTCCCTGCAGCGAAGTAATGTGGCTGCCATGCTGAAGGGACAAGAAAAGGAGAGGCATCGATTAGCTAAAGAAATACATGATGGTATCGGCCCCCTGATGTCCACCATAAAATTAAACTTGGACAGCATAAAGAATGATCTGCATGACGACATCCAGCAGAATACCATGCTCAAGTTTAATGCTATCCAAGATCTAATAAAAGACGTCTCTGAAGATATACGCAGCATCTCTCACGCGCTTATGCCCAGTGCGCTCAAAGATTTTGGTCTACGCTCTACCTTGGAAAACTTAATCCAAAAGATAAACCAAAGCGAGACGGTGAAGGCAAGTTTTTACTTTTCTGGAAGTGAAGACAGACTATACATCCATACAGAGATCGCGCTGTATCGGATGGCGCAAGAGCTAATTAATAATGCACTGAAGTATGCCAATGCAAAGCAAATAGTCGTCCAACTGATCAGGTTCGAGCACAAAGTATTACTTACAGTAGAAGATGATGGTATCGGCTGTAGTCAGCATAACTTAGATGTGTTGATGACGGGTGGTATTGGCCTACAAAATATTTATACCAGAACAGAAGCTTTAAAAGGATCTTTCGTTATTGACAGCAGTGAAGGCAATGGATTTTCAGGCACTATAGAAATCCCTACAGATTAGAAATGTATGATAAAAGTTATAGTAGTAGATGACCACAAGGTTTTCAGCGATGGTATCATCTCCATTCTGAATGAAGTAGATGATATCCATGTAGTTAGCTCCGCATCCAATGCCATGGAGCTAACACACCTACTCGCTAAGGATCCTGTGGATGTCATCCTGATGGATATCTCCTTAGGCAAAGAGTCGGGCCTGGACATCACTAAAACAGTGAAAGAAATGTATCCCGAAATGAAGGTGCTCATCCTATCTATGCACGCTGAGAGAGGCTACATAGTGAAAGCCATCGAGTGTGGTGCTAATGGATATCTACTTAAGGAGATAGGCGGTGATGAGATGGTCATAGCCATCAGAGCTGTATATAATGGCGGGACATACTATAGTCAGCAAGTCTCCTCTATAATCATGAATCAATTTGCAGCATTTCAGAAGGACAGAACAAGGGGCGTATCAGATGTACAGCTGACACCAAGAGAAAAAGAAGTACTCATCCTGATCACTAAAGAATACACGAATCAAGAAATCGCCAATGAGCTCTTTATCAGCATCAGAACCGTAGACACCCATCGCAGAAATCTATTGGAGAAGCTTAGTGCAAAAAATACAGTAGGCCTGGTCAAATATGCTATTAAAACGGGACTAGTCGATCCAGGATAAATCATGTTTCTCTATCACCATACATACTTTTGAATATGTAATGATCTGATTATCAATAATAATATCCATGTAATATTATTGATATATGTCCTATGCTTGCATCAATAGCTGCACTAAAATTTCGTATGCCTTGGCAATAGCTGTCATCGTTCATGTGAATGCGACCTACCAGATTGATATATTTTTCCATTTTTTCCCAAGGCGAATTGTTATGTCCATCATATTTTAGGACATCAATGTGACAGTCCGAAGAGTCTGCTTATCATTAGATTTCTTCCACGCGTGAATGACTCATGCTTAGCTCGATAGCCGCTATTAAGCCTATCAGCTTTATCTTCATTTAGATATAAGCACCGCTTAATCTTGCTAATAAAGTATTCTATTCTCTGCCCTGAGTCATATGAAGCAATTGAAGGTGGCTACGGTGTAATCAGGCAGTCTTTACTGTCATCAGTCACTACATACTATGGCTAAAGCATTCTCACACATGCTCATGACTATTCCGCCTCTGCTTTCCATCTCAGTAAATTACCTAGATAAAATACCACAATCTACTGAGATACCTAAGCTGCGTAAGCTTCATATTTGTCTTATCAAATTTTTCATTTACTACTTATCAATTAATCAAAATGAAGAAGATTTATAAATTTAAAGATGAGATGTCCCCTCGGGATTCTAAGAGGAAAATCAAGAAACAAAAGCGCAGACAGGTACCTAATCTAAAGGCAGATATGTATCATACACATAAATACTCTAACTCGATGGATTTCTCTTTTCAAGATTCATAAACATTAATCTACAGATATCAGAGATAAGCCATAAATAAGAGATTTACCTAGCTAAAAGCGGTAAAATGCGTACCTGAATAACTTGCTCTTACAGCTACTTTTGGTACAGAATAAAAATCAATCATCAGGCCCATAATATCTTCAAGTGCTTAACGTAGCACCGAAATTTCAAAAGCCATTATATCAAATTATTTATAACTGTTAAATCCTCATTCTAATGCAAACAAAGAAAACTAAAGCTGCTGCTGCAAGAAAAACTGCGGAAGCCATGAAAGCCAAGAAAAAACAAGAAAGACTAACAAGATCAGGCAATATTGCACCTGCATCGACTAACAAAAATAAAGGTAGATCTGCTATCCCTCAGTCTAAAAAGAAGAGCAGATAAATGCTAGAAGAAGATGACCCCTGCCAATTCACTCCAGAATATGGAAGTGAGTTAGAAAGTGCTGCTTCTGCGCCATCTATATGGATCAATATGCTGATCGGAATAGATGAGATACCATGGATACTATAATTTGATTAGATGACTAAGGCCGCCCTAATTAGGCGGCCTTAGTTCGTTTTGGGCGTAACTTATCTCCTCCCCTATCCTCACTCGGCTATAAATCGCTCTCCACTATCACGCTTATCTATCGATTCGCTCCGCACATAATGCATTCACTTATTGACTTATGGAACGATCACTTCATAACACTAAGCATAATTTTGGGCAAATGCATTTTCAGTTTAAAGAGGAAAGCTTCGAGAAAACTTTAAAGTCTCAAATAGTTTCCTAAGGTTTTATCTTGTACATTTGCTCATGATCGTGCCTATGGAGTTTGAAATAATCAATATTTCTAAGAAATTATTCTTGAGCTATGGGCTGAAGAGTATCAGTATGGATGATATCTGTAAGAAGATGGGGATTTCTAAAAAGACCCTCTACCAATACATTCCTACTAAAGCAAAATTAGTTGAGAAAGTGGTCCTCCATAGAATTCAGGAAGAACAAGCCGCTGTCAGCCAGATTATCAGTCACCAATATGATGCGGTCGAAGAATATATCAATATTGGGAGGCACATCGTCAAGACACTACGTGAGATGAAGCCCACCGTGATCTATGACCTACAGAAATACTATCCCAATGAATGGAAAAAATTGGAAAGTCTACAAGTGGAATTTATGGGAGAAGTCATTGGAAATAATATCTCGAGGGGTAAAGAAGAGGATCTCTATCGGGCAAATGTGGACGCAAGTATCATTTCTAAGCTGTACATCTCTAAGTCACTAGCTATCGTAGACGAGCTAATCTTTCCGTTGCAGAAATACAGCAAAGACGAACTATTCAAAGAATTCGTGCGCTATCATATCTATGGTATCGCCTCTAAAAAAGGACTGAAGCGACTCGAACAATTAGTAGATCAATTATGAAGCACTCTTTATTTATCTTCCTCTTACAGATTGTTAGTGTATACTGCGCTACAGCGCAAGCAGAATTCAGTCTGGACCAAGCTATAGACTACGCCATCAAGAGCAGCAATGCGATGAAAGCTGAGGTCCTCAATGTCATGGATGCGGAAGCGCGAGTGCAAGAAGTTAAGTCTTCAGGAAAACCAAAGCTGAATCTGGGAGTCAACTATAACTACAATTTCATCAGACCAATACAGCCGACGGAGGACTTTATTTCACCTGCCATTTTTGATATTTTAAATCAATTTGTCTTTCAACAGCCGATAGACCCAGGTCCTCCAGAGACATTCGAGATCACCTTCGCCCGAAAGCATACATTAGCTGGTTATGCAGATTTCCAAGCATTGTTATTCGATCCCGTATTCCTAAAAGGCTTGAAAGCAGCTAAGGTATCAGTCGACTTGGAGCGGCTACAATCCAAAATATCCGAACGGGACATTATCATAGAGGTGACTAAAGCCTATCTGGGGACGCTAGTCGCTTATGAAAATAAGACCATCATCGAAAATAATATTTCCGTCGTAGAGACCATGCTGCACGAGACGACACAGATATATAAAGCAGGCTTCGCTGAGCAGCTAGACGTGACTAGATTAGAATTATCCAGAGATAAGCTAAATATGGAATTGGAGAACCTAACACAACTGATAGAGGTAAGTAAAAACCTGGTCCAATTTCACATGAACTACCCCTTCGATAAGGACATCTTACTCACTGACAACTTACAAAGCATGCTTGACCAAATACAACTGGAAGATGACCTGATGTTGGCCTCAGAACTAAGATATACAGACCGTCCAGAGTACGCAGTCATTAATAAAGCAATCGAATTAGATCAACTAGATATCGAACGGCTGGGCCTTCGCTGGCCAATTTTAAGAGCCAACATCAACATTCAAGAATCCCTGCAGCGGGACGATTTATTTGACGGAGCTGAACCTGGATTTCTGCCAGCTGGTTTTATTGGACTCAATCTAAAATACCCGCTCATAGATGGTAGAGAAAAGAAATCTAAGCAGGAGAGAGCTAAGATACGCCAAGAGCTAAAGGAACTGCAGCGTAAAGATTTTGAGAAAGGCATGGAGCTGGAAGTGATCAACTCCATGACAGCTCATCGCAATGCTAAGAAGACACTGCAAAATAGGGAAGATGCTGTGACCACCACTGAGAGTATCTATGATATAACACAAATAAAATTCAGAGAGGGAGTAGGGTCCAGCGTAGAAATCAGTGTAGCTGAAAATGATCTCTATCAGGCTCAAGCGGCCTACATCAGTGCGCTCTATGACGTCGTGCTGACTAAGACAGATCTTGACATAGCATTAGGAAAACTTAATAATTAAGGTACAAGTATGGAAATCAAAGTACACATAAAATATATAGTATCAGCCCTGGCCATGACCCTTTGCCTGATTTCATGCCAACAAGATAGTGTAGAGGCCGTACCTACTGATATAGAAGGCAAAAAGGTATATTTGAAAAATAAGGAGAAAGAATTGCGCAGTCTAGAGGCTCAAATAGAGAATCTTAAATCCGAACTGAAAGCGGAGGACCCCAGCATGACTAAAGTACCCAAGCTAGTCACTGTAGATACTATAAAGTCCTCCACATTTCAGAAATATACGACACTCCAGGGCAGCATCATCTCAGATGAAATGATCAATGCCTCGAGTGAGATAGGTGGAAGAATACTTGACATCTATGTTCAAGAGGGTCAGCCAGTGAAGCGGGGCCAGCTCATCGCTAAGATAGATCTGGAGACCGTGAATAAGCAAATAGAAGAGCTCCAGACTTCATTAGACCTCGCTAATACGCTATATCAAAGGCAGAAAAGCCTGTGGGACCAGAACATCGGTAGTGAAGTGCAATACTTGCAAGCAAAAAATTCAAAGGAAAGAATTGAAAAAAGCATAGAAAGTAATAGTTTCCAGCTATCCAAGCAACACGTGTACAGCCCCAGCTCAGGAGTGATCGACAAAGAATTTAAGCAGCCAGGCGAGGTGGTCTCTCCCAGTGGACCTATTGTCCAGATCCTGAATACTAACAAAATCAAAGTAGTGGTCGATGCTCCCGAGAACTACTTGAGCATTGTCAAAAAAGGCGACTACGTGGATATAAATGTCCCAGCCCTATCCAAAGATGTCAGGGCCAAAGTAACTCAGATAGGGCGGATGATTGATCCAGCTAATCGGACCTTCAAAGTAGAAGTCAAACTTAATAATCGCAACGGTGATCTCAAGCCGAATCTACTGGCGGAGATGAAGATTAAAGAATCAGAAATTAAGGACGCTATCGTCCTCTCTACAGAGTTAGTGCAAGAGGAGGTAAGCGGCAAAAGATTCGTATACGTCGTCAAGGAAAATGCTGATGGAGACACCATCTGCAGTAAGCGATACGTCGAGACGGGTGATAGCAGTGATAATGGCATCATTATTAACTATGGGCTGAGATGGGGTGAGGTCATCGTCAATGATGGTGCCCGAAGCCTCTTAAATAATGAAGTCATAAAGATTAAGCCATAGATGAAAGAAGAGCTGACTGACCGCATCGAAAAGAGGGAATTTAAATTATCAACATTTGCGATTGATAATGGGACCAGTATTTTTCTACTGGCCTTCATGATCTTGATCTTTGGGATCAATGCTTATGATGCTATGCCTAAAGAAAAATATCCAGAGGCCTACTTTCCCAAGGTCATCATCACTCAGGCATATTTCGGCAACTCCGCTGAAGAGATGGAGGACCTCATCGCTAGACCTATTGAAAAAGAACTCAAGAGTATCACTGGCATCAAGGAGATTCTCTCCACCTCACTGCAAGACTTCTCTCTCATCACTGCAGAGTTCGGCACAGATGTGGATATTGACGAGGCCTATGATGATGTTAAAGAGGCCGTAGACAAAGCCAAATCAGAGCTGCCGAATGACCTTGATATGGAGGCGACAGTCGAACAAATGGATGTGTCAAAGCAGCCGATCGTCGTGGTCAATGTGGCAGGTCCTTTTAATATGGATCAGCTAAAGAAGAATGCAGAGTACATAAGGGACGAGATAGAAGAAATACCAGAGATTTCATCAGTGACCCTTAAAGGCGCTTTAGAAAGAGAAGTCAGAATAGATGTGGACCTGCGTAAGATGGAGAGTTATAAGCTGTCATTCATGGATATAGAACAGGCCATCTCCATGGAGAATATGTCTATGAGTGCAGGAGAGCTGGTCAATAATGACTTCCGTAGATCGGTAAGGGTGCTGGGCCAATTCACCGAGATCAGCGAGATAGAAAATATCATTATCAGGAGTGAACTAGAAAAACCTATCTACCTCCGAGATCTTGCTACGGTCACCTATGGATTCGAAGACAGGGCCAGCTATGCGAGAGCTAACGGACTCCCTGTCATCTCCCTCGAGGTATTGAAGCGAGATGGTCAAAACCTACTTTCCGCAGCTGATAAAATCAATCAGCTCTTGGATGATCTAAAACCTTCCCTCCCAGAAAATTTGGAGATATCTAAATTTAATGATCTCTCCATCTCGACGCGCGATGAAGTGGCGAATCTTGAAAATAGCATCATCTCAGGAGTCATATTAGTCACCTTGGTCTTGCTATTTTTCTTAGGCTTAAGAAACGCCATATTCGTAGGTATAGCCATACCTCTGTCCATGCTGATCGGTATATTATTTCTCTACCTTTTTGATATAAGTCTTAATATAGTTACCCTATTCAGTCTGATATTAGCCTTAGGGCTGCTGGTGGATAATGCCATCGTGACGGTAGAAAATATCTATCGCTATATGTCGCTGGGCTACGACGGTAAAAAAGCGGCTAAGTACGGTGCGGGAGAGATAGCGATGCCGATTATAGCATCCACGGCCACTACGCTTGCTGCCTTTGTGCCCTTGGCATTCTGGCCAGGTATCATGGGCATGTTTATGAAGTACTTTCCCATTACGTTAATCTGTGTGCTGACCTCTTCCCTATTCGTAGCACTTGTCATTAATCCAGTCTTCACCTCCCGATTCATGAAGATCGACCAGAGAGCCGAGACTGACAGACTGAAGCGCAGAAAGATGAGGAATGTCCTGATTGGCGCGCTTATGATGTTATGTTTGGCCATAGCGATGCATGTACTTAATATTCAATGGGCACGCAACGTCATCGGTATCGCCTTGATCCTGACTTTACTTAATTTTTTCGTCTTGCGACCAGCCTCTTTCATATTTCAGAATCGAGCCTTGCCGAGGTTAGAAGATGCTTATGATCGATTCATCAAGTTAATATTGTCAGGAGTCAAACCTTATTTCATATTCTTGGGTACGTTTGGACTTTTGGGCTTTTCGATTTTTCTGCTGAGGCTGAGTCCACCACCCATAGAATTTTTCCCCTCCGCTGATCCCAACTTTGTCAATGTCTTTGTAGATCTACCCATAGGAAAGGATATAGAGGCGACTAATGAGATTCTTCTGAAAATAGAGAAAAATGTAGCGGATGCTGTGGAGCAATATGGAGGCGTAGTAGAGGATATCCTGACCACCATAGGACAGGATACAGCTGATCCAAATCGCCCTCCCGAACCAGGTAATACACCGCATAAAGCTCGACTGACCATTTCCTTCATCTCATCAAAGTATCGAGGAGAGGTAAATACATTTAACGTGATGGAGGATATCAGAAAGGCTGTGCAAGGCTATGCAGGGGTGCAGGTGCTGGTCGATAAGGATGCAGATGGCCCGCCCGTAGGACTTCCCATCAACATCGAAATAAAAGGTGATGACATCGACACCCTTTCAGCAATTTCTGAGCGGCTGATCACTTTTGTCAATCAAAATGAAATACCTGGCATCGAAGAACTCAAAGCTGATGTGGTCATCGGCAAACCAGAACTGCTCGTGCACGTGGACAGGCAGATGGCCAGACGCTATGGTCTCTCCACAGCTCAGATCGCCAGCTCCCTCAGAACAAGCGTCTTCGGAAAAGAGATATCTAAATACAAAGACGGAGAGGAAGACTACGCCATCATGCTGCGCTCCAATGAATCATATCGCAATGATATCAATGGTCTACTAAGCCAGAAAATCACCTTCAGAGATCAAGCGCGACAAGGTAGATTTGTTCAGATTCCCATCAATACCGTGGCAGACTTTGAGTACTCTGCTGCTTACAGTTCTATTAAAAGGAAAAATCAAAGTCGTGTTATATCGGTCAGCTCTAATACCTTAGAAGGTTATAATGCTAACCAGATCAACGGTGACCTCAGGGAGCTGATGGAGAGCTTTCCCATGCCAAGGGGTTATAGCTATGCATTTACAGGAGAGCAGGAATCTCAGGCGGCGGATGCGGCCTTTTTGAATTCGGCTTTTATGGTAGCTATTTTCTTAATTTTCATCATCATCGTCGGTCAGTTCAACTCTGTGATATCTCCATTTATCATTATTCTATCAGTACTGTTTAGCACTATCGGCGTCCTGTTAGGATATATCATCACAGGTAATACCATATCAGTAGTCTTCTCAGGAGTGGGGATTATAGCTTTAGCTGGCATCGTTGTGAATAATGCTATCGTGCTCATAGATTACATTAATCTGCAGGTGATGAATATGCGCGAAGAGCAGGGAATCAGCGACATGATCTACATGCCTAAAGACGATGTAAGGACTTGTATTATTAAGGGGGGAGCTACGCGCCTGAGACCTGTGCTCCTGACAGCCATCACTACTGTGCTCGGGCTGATCCCTTTAGCTATCGGTTTTAATTTTAACTTCAGATCGCTTATTACTGATTTAGATCCGCAAATATTCATCGGCGGGGACAATACAGCACTTTGGGGCCCTATGGCTTGGACAGTCATCTACGGCTTGATCTTCGCTACATTTCTGACACTCTTTGTCGTACCCGTCATGTATTGGCTGGCCTTTCTGGCTAAGCGTCGACTCTTGAATCGAGATAAGTCTAATGATGAAGGTCAGGTAGATATTCGTCTAGTCGAAGGAGGAGCATCTTAGTAGAGATTGAATCAATGGGACCAGAAGAATTCATTAATACGCAGGCATATTCGAAAGTACGCATAGTCAGGTGTAATATCTTGGTAGCTTAGTACGAAGTACTGGGAAAAATAGTAGAGGGAGGCTTTGGTTGGCGAGATTTTTAATAAAAATCATGACAACTAATTTTTACTGTGGCCCCGTTTTTCTTAGAGAATTAATTATCACAGTGTAACAGTTCCATACGTATTAGTAAAGCAGCATAATTAACAATCTCTAAGCGATTAATTATCAATCCTATAGAATTTTCAATTTCAAGCATCAGGTTATTCTGAACATACCTACGCAGCAGAACACAGCTTCAATTTCTGTCTGCCTACTGATATCTTTTCGCTATTTTCTGTATTCTCATTCTATGATGTCGCTGCATGATGATAGGATAAAAATTAAAAAAAAGATTGATCAAGATGCATGGTATGGCTAGCTGCAAGTTGCCGCTATACATCCAATATATACACATCACAGAAAGGATGATGATTGGGAATAAGTGGCCAAATTCTGATTTCTTGGAGTGGATTACCAGGGCAGACATCCCGTGGCTCGTCCCATCAAAATATTGATGTCTTATATCTGAGCTTCTCCAAAAAGTAGCTAATAGAAAATCTCTATACAAATTTACTTGTATGGCTTTGTAAAACGTTTTTAAAGTCTCTGGTTGATAAATGTGATAATACCCATTGGGGTAATAATTTCTGAGTCGGCAAGGCAAAACCCAAAAAGGCAAATACCCCAGTCACCAGTAGATTCATAATGATGACAAGCAAGATACCCAGGAACCAAAAATCCAGCTTAACCTGCCCGATCATTGAGCAGACTTTATACGATTGATACGCCAAGAATAGCGAAGCAGCACACAGTAGGAATTTTTTCATAAGGTTACTTAGGTGCGATCTATCAATTTCATTATGACACTCTACGTGACCGTCAGATAGCTCTATGATGCCAATATACTTATTCATAGGACTCAGATGAATAATATAATATTCAGTTTCTATACTATATATATTTCAGCGCGATGGCGTTCCAAGCAGGGTTTGGATCAGTATATATCTCTATCTTGTGCCTCCTTATGAATATACCAAGAATACTTTTACTACTATTTGAATTAGGAGCACTCATATTATTGTTCTTAGGGCTGAATACAGTGCCTGTTATTCATGAATTGACAGTCAAGCATAATGTTCTAAGGGTAATGTTCAGCTTTCTGACTTACGTCCTCACTATCGACCTAATCAGAAGGGTAGTAGGCTATTCTTACGGTAAGCGAAATCGCATTGGAGCACGATCTAAGGACAACTTCCTATTCGGCATCAATAACATAGCAAAAGTGCTGATTGGCGTAGGTGGTATCGTGGCCATGTTTGGCATGTTTGGCATCGATCTTATGACATTGATCACTTCACTGAGTATCGTAGCTGCTGCGATATCCATCATTATGAAGGAGTACATCAATGATTTTCTGGTAGGTATATATTTTAGTTTTTCTAAGAATTTTGAAATCAATGACTATGTACAATTGGCTGGCCAAAAGGGTAAAATTACAGAGATTCAGCTTTTGAAAATTAAGCTTTTGAATGATGATGATGATTTATTGATTATGCCCAACTCTAAAGTATATGGCAATGACATCATTAACTATACTAAACGTGATATTAGATTGATGAGCATCGACTTTCAGATCGATATTAACCTCGTAGATGATATAGAATCCTTAGAAAATGAATTAATCACTGCTCTTAAAGATTTTGAAGAATTTTTAGAAGCGGATGCATATAACATTAAGATCGTAGAAATGAGGAAGGATTCTTTAGACCTCAAATTTCAATATAAGCTTAAAAAACTTGACTACGAACTACAGCGGCAAATTAGAAGAAAGACCGTTCGACACGTTTTCAATCATATCACAAGCAAACAGACGAAGATAAAAGAACCGATCAAAGACGATGTGATACTATAGCTCCGCTAAAGACCTAATTATGATGTTACTATCTTCCAATTTTAGCGCCATTAGTTCGATATCAATCATCGCCCTATTAATCGTTTTTGCCGCATTATTACTGAAGAGATTGCATCAGCCATATCTTATAGCATATATTTTCATTGGCATCCTCATAGGAGAATATGGCTTTAATCTAATTAAGAATGAGTCATCGCTTCACTTTATGGGTGAATTAGGGATCATCCTTTTGTTTTTCTTTATCGGAATGGAGTTAGACCTCAGGGCTTTTGTGAAAAACTGGAAGTTAGCTCTATTCGGCACCTGTGGACAGATCTTGGTAAGTATAGCCGTCGGCTGCATGATTGGATACATCTCTGGTTGGACTTGGGTGCGATCTGTTATTATCGGCTGTATCATCTCACTGAGTAGTTCCGCAGTCATCTTTAAGCTCTTAGAAGAGAAGGGGCTGACGACTAAGAAGATAGGTGAAAATGTCATGAGCATTCTCTTAGCTCAAGACGTCGCTATAGCCCCTATACTGATCGTTTTGTCAATCTTTGGTGGAGAGGATAAAAGTCCGATGAGTATTATGACGACCATCTTTGGAGGCATTCTGATTATCGGAGTCATAGGTTATATTTATTATAAACGCGAAATCCGCCTACCCTTCCGTAAGACTATCAAGGACGATCATGAGCTCCAGGTCTTTTTAGCACTATTATTCTGCGCATCAGGTGCTTTATTCGCAGGCATATTTGGTATTTCAGAAGCTCTTGGTGCATTCGTAGGAGGCTTAGTCATGCATGCGGGTAAAGCCACCCACTGGATTCATGAAGCCATTCATTCGTTTCGCATACTCTTCGTAGCTGTCTTTTTCATCAGTGTCGGGGCTCAGATAGACATCCATTTTCTCACCGCTAATATTATGGAGCTCACTCTCGGCATCATAGCTGTCTATCTGACAAATCACCTGATAAATACCTTGATTCTCAAAATGAATAATAACAGCTGGAGCGATGCCATTTTGGGTGGTGGCTTGTTAGCGCAGGTAGGAGAGCTAAGCTTCCTGATATGCATTAGCGCTAACCACTTTGATATCCTATCAGAATACGGGTATAATTTCTCTATTTGCTTAATATCCCTGACTATCTGCCTAAGTCCATTTTGGATATTAGGTACAGAGAAAGTCATTAAGACCTTTATATCCCCGAGAAGCTTATAGCTGCTTCTGTACTATGACGTAGCAGCTGCACCAAAATCCAGCCATAATTTAGCTCTCATCCTCTTTCAGCGAGCTCAGGAAAGCCATCAGGTCTCTGATCTCCATCTGGGATAGTATCCGCTTTACGCCTGGCATACTGGATGGAATATCTTCTCTGGTAGCTACATCGGTCTTAGCGATGACTCTATTCTCGTCCTTTCCAATTTTGATGGTAATATCGCGGTCAGTCTCTTCCACAACAACACCAGCTGTAGATTCTCCATCATTCAGCTCCAGCGACACGACGCCATAGCCCTTAGCTATTTTGGCACTGGGTTCGATCAGGGACTCTAATATGTCAGTGGTAGACATGCGAGAGGCTAAGCCATGAAGACCTGGTCCCGCATTCCCCCCGTATTCGAATACGGCATGACATCTCACACACTGCGCTGCCTCATTTCGGTAAAATATCTCATTGCCTTTACCCTTATCACCTCCTACCATGGCGTATTGGTATGCTGCTAGTGGGTCCTCGGGATGATAGCTATTCTCGTGATCTTCTATCTGAGCCAATAGAGATTCGTCACCTTGGGCTCTCATAGCTTCGATCACATCCAAATGTATTTCTGGCGGCAGTTCATCAGATTTCACTTGTTTGAAATAACCTTCCAGAGCTCGTACAGCGGCGGCACTCTGCAGGGTACCGAACGCAGAGAGTGCGGCCTGTTGCTCCTTCTTACTTCCGTTAGCTATGATCGACTCGAATAGCTGCACCGCCTTTACATCCGTGATATTCGATTGGGGGATGAGCTCTACCGCTACTGATCTGACCGTATTGCTTTCATCTGAAAGCGCCATATCCATGACTCGATCCATATCCCCGTATCCAACGGCCTGTAACGATCTCAATGCTTGTGCTCGAATGTCACTATCCTGATGATTTGCTAATAAGCCGATGATCTGAGATCCAGCTTCTCCGAGCTTTAATTTTTCTATAGCTTTCAGACTTGCTAACACCACCGCTGCCTCGCTGTCTGATAAGAATTGGTTTGCATTGCTCGTAAATGCCGCCTTCACTTGCTGATCATCTCGCTCTACCTCACCTCTATATCGACCGTCCACTCGATCCAACACAGATGGTTTGGCCCAAGTACCTGCCGCTGCTATAGCCTCAGCGCGAAGTGAAGCTGGGGCTTGCTGATTGTTAGCGTAGTCCATCAGTAAGGTCAGGTTCTCCGTCTTCCCTACCCTTAGATTAGCATTAATAGATCTTCTGATCAGAGGTTCAGCTGAGAAGCGTGCCTCTCCCAAGAGGTCAGCGAGTGCTGGCAGAGCTTCTTCCACTGACCAATCATCGTTAATCCCCCGAGCAGCTTCTGTAACGATATATTCTTCTTGATCAGACAGAAAGTCCACTAACGCGGGATTTCTCATCCGTCTCAAAGCCACCACCGCTGCAGTGCGCAGCGCTCTGCTCTCGTGCGATGCGAGCGATTTCAGTTTAGATGTGTCACCGATCCGAGCCAAGGCTAATGATCCTGCATGCCTGAGATAAACATCCTCATCGTTATTTTTGATGAGCATAGATATGATTTCATCTACAGCAGCAGCATCATTGATTATGCCAGCTGTCTCCGTAGCAAAAAAGCTCACTCTAGCATTATCACTTGCAATCAAGTGTCGTATCTTCTCTTTAGCCACATCATATTTAGCGTCGCCCATCAGCTTAAGTGCTTGAGCTACGATTTCTGGATCTGGATCATCGAGAAAGGTGATTAGATCTTCCGCTTTTAATTGATATTTTCTTGCTACCTGACCCATGCCCCACATAGCGTGTATCTTCTGTAGCTGATCAGTGGAGCTGTCAGCAGCACTCTTAAGCGAGGCATACCCATCATCTCCCCTTTTCGCTAACTCAAACTGAGCTTTCATCCTGACGCGCATATCTTGAAATGACAAATGCTGAATCAGAGTCGCATTATCTAATGCTTGAAAATCTGTTTGGATCAGCTCTTTGGTCTGTTGTCTGATGGCAGAAAGAGCTGCGTCATCAGAGTCTAACTTCCATATCCTTCCGCCATGCTTCGCCCCCCAGCCGTCAATCCAGTCTCCAAAATATAAAGCACCTTCGGGACCAAAATCTAAGCCTGTAGGAAGCAATCCTTTTACGACTTCCTGTGTCTGGTCCAAGTCAAAACCCGCTCCCTTTGGCTTCATCGTAAACGCATGAATGGGTGATTTAGCCGGTGTTCCCCTGAATTCGGCAATAAAGAAGTGTTTAGCCCATTTTTCTCCCAAAGCGGTACCAGGATTATATACCATGCCTGTAGGCCCATTCACATAGTTAGTGATGGGAGGTATAATATAGGCGGCCTGACCATCCCATCTTGGTAGGTGCATCTTCTCGTCCATCCATACCTTATATAAGTTGTTGTCTGGATCTGTATATTTTCCAAATTGCCAGTTGATCCTCCAGCCACTATCGTTGCCATTGACAATATAGACAAGCCTCTCTCTTTCCCCACGGTGATCTCCATCATTATCTTCTGAGAATAGATTACCATATTCGTCGAAGACAAATTCATGGGTATTTCTGTGACCTGCTGAGAAGACCTCGAAATTAGAACCATCTGGCTCACACCTGACGATCACGCCTTGATTTGGATATTTCCATTCTTTCCCATTTTGATCTACGACATTCATTCCAATATCACCGATACCCCACCAGATACGCCCATCAGGTCCTACAGTTACACCTGACATCCCATGCGCGCCGAAGCCGATGTGTACAGCGAATCCATGGGCCAAACTTTCTATCTCATCAGCGATACCATCCTGATCAACGTCAGTCGTCTTCCAGAGGTCTGGACCTACAGCGACATAGACATCATCATCAAAAAATTCTACCCCATTAGCTAGGTCTGAAATCTCCTCATGAAAATCAGCGATATATAGTCTCGCCTGATCCGCGTAACCATCCCCTGACTCGTCTGAGACTCTCCAAACTTCTTCTTTTTCTATGGTCAGATCTTTCCAATTGAGCACTCCATCTTCGTTGAGATCTTTTAGGTGCTTTTGTGACTGTTCACTATCATCTGTAAAAGTTTTGCGAATGAAATCTCTTCGATCCTCTACTGACTGCCAAGAGATAGACTGAGTCATCCAGTCTCTATGCCCCCTGATATCGAATTCAGAATTTTCAATGCGGTTACCTTGAGTATAATAAATACCTCCCTGAGGATCCATACTGATGGCTATCGGATCATTTACCAATGAGTCACTTGCCCATAATGTGAGATTGAGATCATTAGCCAATGTCACTGCTACTTCTTGCCTTATTTTGTCCGCGACTTGCTTAGCTCGGTCATCATTTAGATTGATCGAAATATCAGGATACTTCTTATCGAATAGTGCCTTATCTGATTGGCATGATTGGACGCTGATGAGATGAGTTATGCCGATTAGGACAAGTAGGAGAGGCAGATAGTATTTCATGCTAATATGTTATGATATCAAGTTAACATATTTTATCCTATCAACTATGGAATACATAAGTCTTAAAATCACTAAACTTAGAAGAGAATTGAATGTTTTAAATACTAAATTATCTCGAAAATAAAATGATCATATGAGTGAAGCACAACTGCAGGTCCTGATTATATTTTTCTCACCACTGGCCCTATTTTTTCTGATCCAATTGATCCCCGTGCCTCAGCTATTGAGGCAGCAAAAGGTAAAAGCTTTCATGAGGTTCACACTGATCTTCACCTATGCGCCTTTTCTATATATTTTATACGGATTAGCATCCACAGGCTTTGACACCATGGCTGTCTTGGACGGTCAGACTGTCTATACATTGATGATGGGCATTACCATTATGTTTGGAATTATCATGATGAGCTTCACTGCAATCGCCAGATTATATTTTTTACTGCGAGCCAAGAAGATTATCTAAGACTATTTATAAGTGTCTTTCTGCGTGATAGGACGAACGGACCAGTGGACCACTCTCTACAAAGTCCAAGCCCTTCTCCAGACCTATCTCCTTATACATGGCAAAGGTATCAGGATGCACAAAGGTCTCTACTGCTAAATGCAGCTTAGTCGGTTGTAAATACTGCCCAATGGTAAGTACATCACAATCATGAGCCACCAGATCATCCATAATTTTGAAGACTTGTTCGTCTGTCTCTCCTACGCCGACCATGATGCCAGATTTTGTTCTCTTGCCTGCTGCCTTAGTGCGTTTGATTTGCTCAAGACTTCGGGCGTACTTTGCCTGCGGTCTGACCTTACGATATAAGGCTTCTACAGTTTCCATGTTATGCGACACGACTTCTTGTCCACCTGCGATCATTCTATCGAGCGCTTCCCAATTAGCTTTCACATCAGGTATGAGCGTTTCAATGGTCGTGGTGGGACTGGCAGCCTTAGTTTGGACCACTGTCTGGTACCAGATCTCTGCTCCTCTATCCTTCAGTTCATCTCTATTCACAGAAGTGATCACGGCATGCTTTACTTGCATCAGCTTAATAGCCTCTGCTACTCTCGAGGGTTCATCCTCGTCATATTCTGGTGGTCTACCAGTCTTCACCGCACAGAATGAGCAGCTTCGAGTACAGACATTACCAAGGATCATAAAGGTAGCGGTACCTGCACCCCAACACTCACCCATGTTTGGACAGCTACCACTCTGACAAATCGTATGCAGGTCATACTCGTCAACTAATTTTCGGACTCGCTTATAGTCTTCGCCTATGGGTAGCTTCACCCTCAGCCAGTCGGGACGCTTTTGACGTTTAGGACTGCCAGGGTTTTCTATATTAGACTTTAGGACTGGTAACTCTATCAAGGCTTCAGTATTTGATGCAAAAATATATTAATTACTAGACAGTTAGTAGTACAACTTAGTTCAGGCATGTAACACATATTCCATGTATGAGGATGCCATCAGCTCATTATATGAAGAAACGAAAGATTATTGTTTTGACTTAGTTGTTTCCATAAAAAACCTATCCAGTAATCTTGCCAAGTCAGACAAGCCTTATCTTCTAAACAAGTAAGGTTATTAAGCACCTAGCTGATGAACTACGTTATTTTCGCTTCCCGAATTGGACGGATAAGTAAAGATTCAAATGAATGTACTTATTTCTTACGCCATCTCTCTCTACTAAAATTGGGAGCCGCCTTGGAAATGCGTCGACCATCAGGCCTATTTCGACAGCCTTGACGGATTTATCATAGGCACCGAAGGCAAAATGACCACCGAGTTTGGCGTGTGCCCCTACGGTAGGCCTGATGGACCAGAATCCAGTGAAAAAGTTTTCGCCTCCAAATATCAAGTTGTAATTTAAAAATTGATCATGATTCTCCTCCGTATATCGAATGGTCTGGAGCTCTGCCATGCCCTCCGGATTGACCACCTTGAGATGGTAGGGCCTTTTCAGCACCAGACTTAGACCATAATTATAGCTGAAACCTACAGCCAGTCCTTTTCGCTTAGCCTTCTCAGTCAGGTATCTCTTCTTGCCCTGGCCAAAACGAAACATATAGATGCTGTTCTGCTTGCCGTAGACAAAGGATGACGATAATCCTTCACCTGAAAAATTAAGGTTTTTGTTTTGTCGTCTCTCTCTAAGATCTTTCATGGTAGCAAACTCGATCGAAAAGTAACTGGACTTATAATACGACTCTATTTCGCCAAAATACATTCCTAATGATATGCCACTGTTGAAGACCTTTACGTCATAGGCTTTTTCCGTCTCATATAGCACACCTTTCAGATTATATTCAATCTGTTTAGGTTGGAATACAACCTGTGCTGTTGCTGAGATTGCATACCAACTACAGACTATTATGAAAAGGTATTTATACATGAACGTAATAAAGTTAGGCATTTAATTATTTCCTGTACATATTGTTCACTAAAACTGCACATTATATGACAATTTTACAGCGTGATATTTCTATACTGCCCCCAAGTCTCTAATCGCAGTCTTTATGTAGCTGCCTATCTGGAGCGCAGTCTTGGTCTGCAGGTGCGAGCGGTATCACCGTCGTCTCTGCCCTTATCCGACCCATGCATTATACTTAATCACACTGGTGCTCCACTTCAGCTCAAGCACATCAGCATCTTTCAATCTGGACTATTGCAGCGGTCTGACATTTCTGCTGTAGACATCAAGGTGAAGCTGACTGGGGAATTTCCTACACTATTCTCATCTGAATGCGGCTCTTATGATATCCATTTTGATTTATTAGCTGCCGTTTTCTATTGTTTAAGTCGGTATGAAGAATACCTACCTTTCATCCCTGATGATCATGGAAGGTTCTGCTCTAATCAGAGCTGGGCCTCTGAGTATGACCTGATAGAGACACCAATAGTAGAGATCTGGATGTACCATCTTAAGAAGGTAATTGCCAAAGAATATCCTCATGTCCAATTTAAGAAGCAAGAATTTGAAATTAAACCTAGCGTAGATATTGATACAGCTTGGGCCTACAGTAGGAGGTCAATAGGAGCAAATTTAGGTAGACTAACTAAGGGTCTACTCACATTTGACTTAATGCGCAGCCTAACTATTATGAAGGCCATCACCAAACGTGAGGATCCCTTTGATACATTTCAATTGTTATCTGAGCTACTATCTGAAACAGAGCCTGTCTACTTTTGGCTTATGAATGAGCAGCTCCCATACGATACTGCTTATTATGTCGATCAGCCATATTATAAACGGCTCATCCAAACAATATCCTCAAAGATCGATATAGGTCTACATCCATCTTACGAGAGTTATTTAAATAAGCATAAGATACTATCGGAGAAAAATAAATTAGAGCGCATATCTGAAAAATCCATCGTCAGAAGCAGACAACATTATCTTCGACTTTCCTTGCCTGTCACCTATCAGCATCTCATTGAGTTAGGCTTCAATGAAGATTATTCTATGGGCTATTCGGATGCGATAGGATTTCGCGCTGGCACCTGTCATCCTTTTCATTTCTATGATTTAGAGAGCGATGAATCCACCGAGCTAATAGTATATCCTTTCCAAGTTATGGATGTTACTCTCCGCCGATATCTTGAACTGAACATAGATGAGGCTCGTCTCAGTATAAGACGTATCAAGCAAATAATTAGACGCTTCCAAGGACAGTTCTGCTTCATCTGGCACAATAGTTCTTTCGCTGAGTCAGATGGCTGGAGTGGCTGGGATAAAGTCCTGACAGAGTGTCTTCAGAAAGAATAATTCTTCTAATTTTGATGCCATGTCATTATCCCCATCCACGCTAATTATCGTCATCGTAGGCTATTTCTTAGTATTGATGTCTATCTCCTACATGACTGGAAGAGAAGGTGATAATCAATCCTTTTTCACCGCCAAGAGAAAATCCCCCTGGCTACTGGTGGCTATCGGCATGATAGGTGCTTCGCTTTCGGGAGCCACCTTTATATCCATTCCAGGAGTCGTAGGTGCAGGAGGACTGAATCAGTCCTTCAGTTATATGCAGGTGGTATTTGGATACTTAGTCGGATACCTTGTCATCGCTACAGTTCTCATGCCCGCATACTACCGGATGAATCTTACCACTATCTATGAGTACTTGAAAAAAAGATTCGGAGTGGTGAGCTATAAGACGGGTTCTTTCTATTTCTTATTGTCAAGAATTATTGGCGCGTCGTTTCGCCTATTTTTAGTCTCAATTGTCTTGCAAAAATTTATCATGGATGCTTATGGTATTCCCTTCTGGATGACCGTGGCGATCACCATCATACTGATTTGGGTATATACTTATAAGGGAGGTATTAAGACAATCGTATGGACGGATACGCTGCAGACTGTCTGCATGCTATCAGCAGTCCTCTTGACCATATCTGCCATCTTACAGGGTATGGACTTGGGCCTTGCAGACATGATCAGTACGGTCAGGCAGAGTGACTACGCTCAGATGTTCTTTTTCGAGGGTGGCTGGCAGGATGGTAATAACTTCTACAAACAATTCACCAGTGGAGCGCTCATAGCAATCGTGATGACAGGGCTCGATCAGGATATGATGCAGAAGAATCTGACTTGCAAAACCTTAGGCGATGCTCAGAAAAATATGTTCACCTTCAGCTTCATTCTCATTTTTGCCAATCTGCTATTCCTTTCATTGGGCGCGCTGATGTACATCTACGCTGATCATATCGGCATGATCATACCCGCTAAAACTGATCAACTATACCCCACTTTAGCCTTAGAACATCTATCACCCTTTATTGGCATCGTGTTTTTATTAGGATTGATAGCGGCCGCTTATTCGAGTGCTGATTCTGCCTTGACTGCATTGACAACTTCTTTCTGTATTGACTTCTTAAATTTTAATGAGTCTACGGAGTCGGAAGCAGTAAAGAAAAAAAAACGCCTGAAGGTTCACGTTGGTTTTTCATTCATTCTATTTGCAGTCATCATCATATTCAAGGCCTTAAATAATGATGCCATTATCAATGCGCTTTTTGTAGTTTCGGGATACACCTATGGACCCATATTGGGACTTTTCAGTTTTGGGATGATGACGAAGAGAGTCGTCATGGATAAGTACGTTTTAGCTGTATGTTTAGCGGCTCCGATAATCAGTTATGTTCTCGATAAGAATTCAGAGGCTTTCTTCAATGGTTTTAAATTTGGCTTTCTCACGTTAGCACTGAATGGCTTGCTGACGTTTATCGGACTGTGGATCATTTCCAAATCTCAACAATCAACATCATAACCTAATGTTTTCATGGATAGGATAACCGAAAAAGATTCGCTGTATCGGCATCTCGATCAGATGAGCACAGCTGATTTACTGAAGAGTATCAATCAAGAAGATCAGAAAGTAGCTATTGCGGTGAAGGCATGTCTTAAGGACATCGAAGTGCTGGTAGATCATGTAGCGGAAAAAATGGCTTGTGGTGGTCGGCTCTTTTATATAGGCGCTGGCACAAGTGGACGGCTGGGAGTCGTGGATGCCTCTGAGTGTCCACCCACCTTTGGTGTTCCATTCGACTGGGTGATCGGCATTATGGCTGGCGGAGACGGCGCCATCAGAAAGTCAGTAGAATTCGCTGAAGACAGCCATACGCAGGCGTGGATAGATCTTCAAGATTGGAATATCGGCAGTGATGATGTCGTGATCGGCATAGCGGCATCAGGCACCACTCCGTACGTGGTCCATGGTCTTAAAACTTGTCAGATGCACAAAATTTCGACAGGCTGCATCACTTGTAATCCAGGAGCTCCCATCACAGAAGTCTCTGACTATCCGATTGTAGCTAAGGTCGGTCCAGAATTCGTAACAGGCAGCTCGCGTATGAAGGCAGGCACAGCGCAAAAGCTTATCTTGAATATGATCTCTACCTCCGTAATGATCAAGCTTGGCAGAGTTAAGGACAATAAGATGGTGGATATGCAGCTGTCTAACGACAAACTCGTAGATCGAGGGACCCGAATGGTGGCAGCTCAGACTGGACTGACATACGAAGATGCCAAAAGCCTTTTGTTAAAAATGAAGAGTGTTAGAGCTGCTGTTGATCACTACAAATTAAATAGGGCTACATGACTTATTTTCGATAGCGATCAAACCAAGCTAAGACGTGCTCCACTTTGGTGATGAGCTGACTCGGTCGATTAGAGATAAAGTGATAAGCGCCTGGTATCTCGACCAGGGCGGTCTCAATCTTTCTCAGCTTTAAAGCATGATAAAGCTGCTTTGCCTCCGAGAGTGGCGTCCTCATATCAGAAGTCCCTACCATGACTAACGTAGGCGTCTCTATATTGCCGACTAGTGAGATGGGTGAAAAATTCCAGTAGACTTGAGGATTCTCCCATGGTTGACCTGGATATCGGGTATGAGCATATCCATAATAATTGTCAGCTGTCAGTGTTTTACTGATCCAGTTCATCACAGGCTTCACTACAGCTGCTGCTTCAAAGCGCTGATTCTTGCCGATCATCCAAGCTGACATGATACCTCCCGCACTACCACCAGTGACATAGAGCTGATCTTCGTGGGCTATCCCCTTGGAGATCAAAGCATCGACGCCATCCATGACATCATGATAATCATCCCCAGGATAATTATGATATAACAGATTGCCAAATGCCTCACCATAGCTGGTACTACCTCTAGGATTAGGATAAAAGACGATATATCCTGCTGATGCATAGAGCAGCACCTCTGGTGAGAATCGGTCCCCGTAATTAGAGATCGGTCCACCGTGATTCTCAACTATGATGGGATATTTTCTATCAGGGCTATAGTCTGGTGGATAGGCTATCCATCCATGTATATCTCTTCCATCCACAGATGATTGGTACCATATTTCCTCTACGTGGGAGAGTTCTCGATAGGATAGCAGGTCATCATTGAGCGACATCACCAATTCTTCTGATTGCTCATCATCTCGCTTAATGGCCAGCTCAGAGGGATGAGCAGGAGTGGTGTGGGTGTAGACTAAGGTGCCAGCATCTGAAACAGAGAAAGAGCCGCCTCCATAAGGTCTCCCAATACCAGTACCGCCAAGATTATCCGCTACTTTTCGAAGAGTTCCAGCTTTTGGTACATAGCCTATCTTCGTATTGCCCTGATCATCATACTGCACATATATACCTTGATCATGGTTAGCCCAAGTGGGTGATGAGACTGACCTATCTATCCCAATATTGACCTCCTTAATATTGTTACCATTCATATCCATAGTATAGAGCTTCGTCAGCTGATAGGTCTGCTGTCGGTCATCATATCCTAAATACGCTATTGTCTTACCATCTCGCGAAATGGCTGGGCTGTGGTCTGGACCGTCCCTATCAGTGAGCTGCACGATACCACGTGTCACAATATTGACCTTATATAGTTCAGAGTTTCTGAATTCATATTCCCAATTCTCCGACCTGTTAGCTGAAAATATAAGATGATTGCCATCCGCTGTCCAGACTGGAGCGGATCTGTGCTGATATGAGCCTGAGGTGATCTGCCTGACGGATCCCCCCGAAGCAGGGATGACGAATAGATGATAATATCCTGGCCTCATGTATCCTGACCCGTCCGCCTCATGTTTCACTCTGGTAGTCACTCTCGGAGGAGCTGCCCAATCCGCTCCCTTAGGTTTATGTAGGGGTTTGACCAAAGACAGCTCTTGTCCTAATATGAACATGGAGAATGCTAACTGCCGACCGTCGGGAGACCAATTCAGGCCTCGCGGTGAAGCATCTAATGATGAAATCTTAGCTACCTTAGCGGTGTTAAGCCAATAAATAAAAATCTCAGACCCTTCATCAGTAGAAGTGGTAAATGCAATCTGGCTGCCATCAGGCGACCACTTTGGATTAGACTCATTCTCCTCGCGACTGGTAAGTTTTTGATGATTCGTACCATCAGCATTGATGATCCAGAGGCGTGACTGTCTTTTATCCTTCATGATGTCCATGCCTCTTCTGACATAGACTATTTTAGTACCATCGGGTGATATTTGCGGCTTTTCTACCCACTCCAGTTCGAAGACGTCCATGGCTGAGAATCCTGGCAGTGATTGAGCAAAGAGCGAATCTGAAGACATGCTACAGAGCATGAATATGATAAAAAGAAAGGACGATGAAATTCTAATATTCATAGTAATGCGATCGATAAATGGATGACAATAAAAGAGCTTAAGCCAGAAACAAATATCAGAAAAAAGAGCTATTCTTAGTCAGAGTCATAAGAATAATATGGCTTTAAAGTCTTACGTATAGATTAAGAAATCCGTATCTACCTCGGACGCCAAACTGTTGAATATTACGATTATAAGGAAAGAGTCCATTCACTAAGTTTGCAGAATGATCATTTCTATCTGGAAAAACATCAAAGACATTGGACATCCCTAAGGAGATATGAACGACATTAGTGAGGATCAGTTTCATACTCAGGTCTGCGAGATATTTTGGTGAGAAGCTCTGATCTCTTGATTCGATCTCTCTAGTTATCTCATTGAACTGCCAGTTACTACTCAGGCCATCATCAGGATGAAGGAAGCTGATCTGCCCGAAGCGAGTCAATCTCGTCTGAAATCCAAATCGCTTAAAAGTGAGCTTAGCACCTAATATAAATTTGCTGGCGGGCTGAGCTGATTCAAAAAGTGCGATATCAGAACGATTAAATAGAGCTTCTTCTACAGGTCTCAATATTGGATTCACATTTAGAATCGTATTTCCGTCAGCATCTCTTTTGACCCGACTTTGATTATAATGGCCTGAGAGTGACAGGTCTAGTGAGCTTTGCTTACCAAAGAGCAGCCTATACTTAGCTATCATCTCTATGCCTATCGTCGTCGTGCCTACCGCATTGGTGAAAAATTGAGCAAAATTAGAATTGAGATCCGTCAACACATTATCTATGGTTGGATCCAAGCCTCTTGATAGCCGGCTTGATATGATAATGCGATCATCGACATCTATGAGATAGGAGGTAAGTGCCAGACTAAGGTGATCCAAGGGTCTGACGATTAGACTGATATTGTAATTGACAGATGATTCTGCCTTAAGGGGCTCTACGTTGAATCTATTCAGTACCGCTGAGGACTCATTACTAAAGTGATCAATGATATTGGACTTAGACACGCCATCAGCAGAGGATATAAATTGATTAGATCTGCTTGTGTAGTGAATCTGATGCAGAGAGGGCGCACGAAATCCCGTGTTAGCTGCTGCTTTGATGGAGACAGTGCTGACTGGATTATATCTAGCGAATACCTTCCAACTTAGATTGGTGCCGAAGTCTTCATAACTTTCTATCCTGGTAGATAGCCCGATTCTTACTTTCTCTGATACATCGGACTCCAGATCTGTATATAATCCGATATTTATTCGATCACGTCTGAAGGCGTAATCAGGACTAATGCCTGGAAAAAGAGAAAGATCCTCTATATCCACATCGATAAGTCGAGATTCGTACTCTCGATACGAACTGGCATCTCCTTCTATCTGATTATAATTTTCTAATCGAAACTCGGCACCTACGCTGAGCTTAATATCTTCAGTAGATCCCAAGCCAAGGCTATAATCTAAATTAGTGGTATTTTGAGAATACTCTACTGTGCCAGCATTGACCTCCGTAGTACTTGCAGGACCAAAGGCGGTCTCTTGGTCTAATATGTTGTAGCTAATTGAATTTCTTCCAAAAGTATTACTTACATCAAGGACAGCCCTGCTGAAAGTCTTTTTGAATCCAAAACTTAATGAATGATCATTAATGTCGGTATCCAAAATAGGTGAGAAGCCGTTCGGATTAGGTATGACAGGGTCTTGAAGCTGTGAAGGAAATATATAGATTCCGGTAGACCTGCCTGATTTGAGTGACAAGCCTCCATTAGCGTAGATATTAGCATCAGATCCAATATCAGAAGCTGCATTAAAAAATAAAGTAGAAGCCGATAACTTAGCATGACCAAAGCTCATGACTCTTCCATCACCAAACCCTGCGTGAGTGTAGAAATCCATCAAGCTTTCGGGATTTCGATCTAAATCATTCCCAAAGATGGGACCTGTATATCTTTCTGATCTGTTGATGGCATCTCTTTCAATATGATTGAGCGACAGATTTACAAAACCTCCACTGTCATTAAGCTTCAGTCCAAAGTTAGTGCCGATATCTAATGTGGCTCCGTCGCCGAGAATGCTCATCCCAGATTTGATGTTGACTTCGGAAAAATCAGTATTCTCTTTTAAAATGATGTTTATGACACCAGCTATCGCATCTGATCCATATTGGGAAGATGCTCCATCTTGGAGGATTTCAATCCTTTCTATGATACTCACTGGTATCGTGTTCAGATCAGTGGAGACTGAGCCTTTACCTACCGTATTGCTAATATTGACCAATGCACTTTGATGTCTTCTTTTCCCATTAATTAATACCAAAACCTGATCCGGTCCCATATTCCTTAGCGTAGCAGGATCTATGTGATCAGTAGCATCCGCAATGCTCTGATGAACCGAGTAGAAAGAAGGATGCTCTGACTGCAGCAGTTCAGTTAGTCCAGTATGATAGTCTGATTTGATGGCATTGACATCGATGACACTGGCGGCTGTCCCATGCTCCAAAATGGTGGATTCCGTGCTTCTTGAACCTGTGACCACAACTTCTCTTAGGTATGGACTCGGCTCCAAGACAAAATCTAACATAATCTCTTGTCCTGGACCTATATCCACTGTTGACTTTGACTCCTCCATACCAACGAATCTGACAACAAGTGGCCAATTACCTGGATCTATCTCTAATTCATATTGACCATTGACCGAGCTGACTACACCTACGGATGACCCTTTTATCGAAATTGTAGCACCGGGAAGGGGTCTATTATTAGAATCGACTATGCTCCCATACAATCTTGATTTACTGTCTTCTCTGACAATAGAGTAAAGCACATCTGCTATCTGAATGGCCCTAAAGGGAGTGTTATCTCTTATATATTGCAGAATCACTGGAATGGGCTCGTTGAGGATGGTTGGGCTATAATCTATATATGCCCCTTTAAGTATACCAGTCTCCTTGGAGAAAAATACATCTTTCTCTTGTTCTATGGTATTAAATAGTGATGATAATAAAATGCGGGATGTGTCCTGCACTGGCCTGTCTTGGGAAGCTATCGATGTGCTGCCCAATACAGCAAACATGCATATTATAAGGTACCTAACAATCAATTGCATAGGTGAAACCATTAATCAGACAGATTTAGATATTCAAATCTAATCCTTTTGCGGGTATTCTATTGTAATTTTTTGGTCCTCCCTTATGTAGGAGATACCAAAGGTCGTAGAGAACGACCTCATGATAAGATCTATATCTTGAGTTGGGAAAGTACCATCGAAGGCTCTTTTACTCGTAAGTAGTGCAGTAGGCGCTTTAATTGAATATCCGAAGTAATCTTCTACATCCTCTATAAAGTCTGTCGTGGTGGCACCCTCAAAGACGATAGCTCCCGACTTAATCGAAGTGTATTTCTTAACACTTTGCAATTTTTCAGTCTCTACAGAGTGATCCGCTTTCATAATGAGTTTATCACCCGCAGTCAAATAAACAGGAGACGCATCATTACGATTATTAGTAGGAGTGACTTTGACTTTACCCTCTTCTACGACTACTGTCACACGGAAGTCATCCTCATCAACTAAAAATTTTGTACCTAATACATCAATAGTAGCAATATCTGTTATGACAGAAAACTCACTCGAACCAAGCTTTGGAGACGAACTAATATCAAAAAATGCCTGATTCTGCAAATAAACCACCCTTTTCTCATCGTCGGAGAAGGCATCTTGCATCCATAATTTCGAATCGCCTTGAAGTGTTATAACAGATCCGTCTGCTAAATTAGCGTGAGCTATTGATCCAGGCTGCGAGCTATATTCCAAGGATTGACTTTGAAAAGTATATGCAAGTAATAAAAGAGAAATACTGGCCGCTGCTGCCATAATGGGCATCAACAAACGTTTAATTGATCTTTCTCTATTAGATTTTGTAATTTGAGGTAAATAGATCTCTTTAGTGATATTAGATAGAATCTTATTCTTATCTTCAGTATCTAAGTTATTCTGCTGAAAGGAAATCGACTTAAGAATGTAAGTCGCTTTATTTATTGTGTCTAATTCTTGGGGATGTTTCTTTAGGTATAAATCCCAACCGTCTGTATCAGATTGAGCATCGTTTAAAACCCATGCTCTAAAACTCTGATCAGATAGTAAATCTTGTATGTTATGGGGATTATGCATTAAAGGATTGAGTTGGTTGTAAATTTAACCAAAAAAAGGAGCAATCACCGCCAGATCATTTTTGAAATGCATACCCGTACTTAATAAAAATATCGAATGATGTGAGTCAGCGTTATGACCCTGTTCGATTCGATGAGATCGTAGCAGGTGATTGTCCAAAGTCAAATTCAATTTAAATACTACAACTATTTGTAGTATAAATCTTCAGCTTATTGAAGGCTGTACTTATAAGAGGGGCATATCAACCTTGATCTAGTCAGTTTTTATAAATTATTTTTGAAAATTTTTAGATAATCTCTTAAGTGCCTCATTTACAAGCTTATATGAAGCTTCTTTTGTAAGATTCATTATATCACATATTTCATCATAATCTAATCCTGAGTCAAATTTTAAGAAGATGGCTTCAGCCTGACGCTTAGTCAATGTATCTCTTGCTGATTCAAGTTTACTTTTTAGTTCTTGTCTTTCATCGTCTTTGATCAAGTTCTGCTCTACGGGATCCACAATCTCTAACTGAGCCGAAAAGTCATAATCAGTATGCTGATGAATATCCTTGAGCGCTGCAATGATACTTCTCCTCATGGAAGTAATCAGATAGGCTTTCACCGAGGTCGTTATATTTATGTCGTGTCTTTTCTGATAAAAATGAATGAAGAGATTTTGGATAGTGTCCTTGATAATATCTGATCTACTGGTAAATCTTGACCCATAATTGTACAACTGATTCACATATGTGTGGTACAGCTCATTAAAAGCCTCTACGTCATCATCTTGTACTTTTTTCCAGAGTGGATCCATCATGCGGTTACAGAAGTCATATGCTCACAACTATCTTACATCAACTTTATGCAGTACAAGGCTTACCGATAAATAACATGAAATTGGATAGTAAAATTGCTCTGTAGACCTAAGCTACATTTTGAAAAAATGATATGAGCTGGACTGATCTATTGATTTAATGGTCAAAATATAGAGCTGCTTAGGCTTGAGACGCGATATATCAAGTTTCATCGGATTCCTCCCAGATATATTTTCATTAATCAAGCGTTGGCCATTTAAATTGAATATCTCCACGACAGAGTTTACTGGGGCTTCAAGATCTTTATAATCGATGTAAAGTAGATCAACTGCAGGATTAGGATAAAGACTTGGTTTAATAGAGTATTCATGTATTTTCCCGTGATCTACCATGCCTTTAAGAATCGGTGCCTTATTACCAAGAGCTTGCCCTCCAGCGAATGTTGTCTCATCAGCAGGCGAATCGACGAATGCTGTAGCAGAACTGTCATCATCTTCCACATTAAAGCAGAGCTCTACTAATATATCGTCTATATACACGTGATCAGCTCGGCTACTGAAATTAGAGCGAATTCTGAAAGATGATCGTGCTGAAAGCAAATCACTTGGTATAGATACGATCGCCGAATTCCATTCTTCATTCACAAAGTCAGCATCTATAAACCAGGATTCGAACCCAGTGTATGTCGCTCCACCATCCAGTGAAACTTCGAAGACGAAGAACTCTCCATCGTCCACGCCTCTTGTGATGTAATGAAAGGTGATGGTAATGCTGTTCACCGTATTAAGGTCCAGAGTTTGGCTATAGATGGAAGATTGAGACCCCTCGTCATTGCTGATGTCAACGCTCACGGGTGACGATCTAGAGTATCGCTGAGATATCTCGACATTATCACCTCCATCTATCCAAAAATCACCAAACCCATTAGAAAAATCATCAAATTGTAAAACCTCACAATCCTCTATAAAAGAAGAGGAGGGCTTCCTATCTACGAATATATTATCATCGTCAAATTCATCCACTTCTATAGACACGTATATAATATCGTTAGCCTCATCAATATCATTTCCATCATCAGGATCGCCTACATCTAAGTCGCTGACATCTATATACTCTAATCCATTAGCATCTACTGGATCGGTCTCTCTTAGATAGTAATCTCCTGGAATAACGTCTCTAAAAATAAATCGGCCTGCTGGATTAGTAGCGGTAACTGCTATTTCTCGATTGCTTAAATCATAGAGGGTGATTACCACATCATTAATACCTCTATCGCCAATTTGATCATCATTCTGATCCTCTAGTACGTAGCCTCCTATTATGCCAACCTGTGGGATATAGTCCACAAAATTATTATCCTCATCATGTTCTCCCGGCAACAAAATAACCGTGATAAGATCATCTACCACGTAGGAACCTCCATCATTATCGGCAGGGCCTGTGCTCTCATCTCGATCACTCACATCTCGATATTTAGGATTATCTATTGCTTTGACTCGATATTCCCCAGGAGCTATATCTACAAATTCATAGTAGCCATCATCATCTGTAAATGAAATCTGTTGCCTAGTGCCGAAGCGATTGAGCAGCTCTACTCTCGTATCTACCAGAGCTTGATCAGATAGTCCGTCTTCATCGATATCGAGACCTACGTATCCACTTATTATACCATTGAGTGGCCTGACGACAAAATCATTACCGTCATCTATTTCTGAGACACTGAGTTCTACTTTTATGCTATTATCCACAAGGTCATCGCCCCCATCTGGATCGATAGTCGTGATGGTTCTGTCTTTATCTGAGACTAAGCTGTAGCCTGAGAGATTATCCTGTTTTATGAGGTATGATCCTGACGATAATCCTTCAAAACTATACCGTCCAAAGGGATCAGTGACAGAGATATCCAGTAGATTTTCCGCGCTATCATATAGCATGATTGCAACATTGCGCAATGGCTCGTCTGGGAGGTCATCTCCATCAGTATCTACTGATGACGTACCCGTTATAGAACTGACATTTTCTTGATCTACAAAATTGTTATCGGCGTCGGTCTCTCCAGGTAGAAGTATTACGGGAATCTCATTATTGATACCGTCATTATCAATCCCATCCTCTGGGGTATCATCTCGATCACTAAAATCAGTGTAACCTTCTAGGTTTTCTTGTCTGATCGTATAGGAACCTGACTCCATTTGTACGAATCGATAGAATCCTCTTGGATCAGTACTGGCAGTTTGTACTCTCACATTTTCTTCATTAAATATCCTGAGATTGACACCAGGTAATGGGTCCCCATTCGTATTTCTTACAGAGCCAGTGACCTGCCCAAAACACTGCGCTACATTTACATTGATATTAGAAGATGTAGCACAGACATTATTTGTCACCGTTATCGAATATTCGGTATTTGACTCAGGACTGACTGTTATGATTCTCGAAGTCTCTCCTGTACTCCAAAGGTAGGAGGATGATTCTGCAGCTCTAAGCTCTACAGCGGCCCCGACACATATTAACTTATCAGCTCCAAGATTAGCATCTGGCAATTCTACTACGTTAATATTTATATCTTCTACCGTCTCACATCCCTGACTATTAGTGATGGTCACCCGATAGGCTTCGCTCTGCTGTGCTACTACTGAGATATTAGGTCCAATACTGCCATTACTCCAAGCATATACACTTCCGCCTGATGCTGATAGAGCTACAGTCTCCCCTGCGCATGTTTCCTGATCAGCGGTGACTTGAGCTTGAACCGGATCATAGACTGTCACATTCACTTTAGCCTCTTTACTACAACCAAATGAGTTAAACCCAGTCACTGTATAAGTCTTAGATTCTGAAGGCCTCACGGTGATTGATTCATCCTGAACACCTGTCTCCCAGAGGTAGAAGTCTGCACCTTGCGCACTGAGGACAACTTCTTCTCCAGGGCATATCTCAACTGCCCCATTAGTAGAAATTTGAAAGTCATCTAAATATACAGTCACTTGATCCACTGAGGTACAGCCATTCAGAGTGGTAGTCAATTCATAAGTGGTGGTGCGTGTCGGCGAAACTGTAATCTTTCCATCAGAAGCACTCAAGTTACCTGATGAGCCGTTGCTCCATTGATAATTAGCCCCTTCTGGACCAATGGATGATCCACCTAATACCAGCACTTCTCCTGGACATGCATTTTGATCTGGACCGGCATCAGCATAAATATCTAAAGACCTGATAGTGAAGGATTCTGTATCCGAACACCCCGTGGACGCATCTATGGCCCTAACACTATATGTACCAGGCCCTCTGACTTCAATGGTGGCATCTGTGTCTCCAGTACTCCAGACATAGCGATCAGCCCCTGATGCTGTCAGCTCTACTCGGTCAATAGCATTACAGATGAGCTCGTTACCGCTGATACGTGCTGTGACCAGGTTAATATTCTCAGTAACTGTTATTTGAGAAGCTGCTGAACAGCCTCCTTCACCAGTGACGGTGACTGAATAAACTCCAGCCTCAGTTACTGCTATGTCCCGACCTATCTGGCCGCTGCCCCATATGTAATCTACTCCACCTGAAGCAGAAATGATTGCGGAGGGATTGTCACAGTCAAGCATATTGCTTACAGACAATGTAGGAATCGGGTAAGCATACTCTCTAACTTCTATTTGGTCAGATGCCTGACAGCCATTAACATCAGTAATGCTGACAGCATAAGTGCCTCCTTTGTCTATCGTAATGATTGGATTCGTTTGTCCTGTACTCCACTTAGCTGTGGCCGATGTATTAGAGTCAAGTACTAAAGATTGTCCCTCGCACAGAATCCTATCCTCTCCTAAAGAGATAGCTGCCTTATTTACGTTGATCAGGGCTATAGCTGAGGCACATCTTTTATTCAGGTCAGCTTGATCACAAGGCGTAAAATCTTTCTTGCATACATTGTAAAATATTCTGTCAGATCCGACAAAGTCATCGTTAGGCACATAGCTGAATGTGCCCGCATCATTTATTTCAAAGGTGCCATGATCAGGGGTCTTTGTGACCAGCCACTGCAACTCATGTCCATCTGAATCCAAATCATTAATGGAAATACTTCCATTCATGCCTCCCTTCTCAGCGCACATAGTGAATGTTTCTCCATTAGCTGATGGTAATCGAGCGTTTTTAATACAGTCGAGATCAACTTCGCATGCATCGACTAATATATCAAACTCTTGGTAGCTAATGCAGTCATTGCAATCTGTGATCTGTACGGAGTAAGTTCCAGACGAGACAATATCCAGACTTTCATCAGTGCTGCCATCACTCCATAAATAACTGATGGAATTATTAGACCTCTGGCTTGAAATTTTAATCGCATCTAATCTGAACGCACACAAGCCTTCATCCTGAATCCTGATGTACCTGGCCTCCTCATTTACAGTGATACATATCTCTTCATACTTAGTGTCCAGCGGCATAGATTTTGTGGTGAATCTCTTAAATCCAAAGACAGATGCTGAAGTGTAAATAGAAAACTGAGAATCATTAGAATCTACTCGCTGACAATGAGCTATTCTGGCAAAAATACAAATCTCCGTTCCAGATGGAAGTATAGAACCCAAATCAACGGTGATATAAGTAGCGTTTCCAGTTCCGGCTTTCCATAGAATGGTCCCAGAATTATCTGGTTCGCCCAGAATATTTTCGACATTTTCTACTCTCCCAGAATATGAATAAACAGAAGCTCCGTAGTCGGATCGTAAATCAATACACTGAGGAATTTCGCTAAATTCTGGTGTTATTTTAATGCTTTCGCCCTCACAGATATTGCTGTCTGGAATGTTTGCCATCTCTCTTTCACAGCAATTCAGTGTCTGTAAAGTGAAAATGCTGCTACTTCTACATCCATTAGTCGCAAACCAATGAGCGACGTATAATCCAGAATCAGTGATTTTTGCAAAATCTGCTAAGTTGAATCTGGTTCCACTTGGCAATAGTTTGAGGGTATTATCTGGATATTCTATGACCCACTTCCCTGCTTGATCCAAGAGCATAATATCTATGGATTGGCCACAGCTTAAGGAAATTAATTCTTCCTCAATTGGTAGATTCTCACCATTGTTTAAAGAGTACTCTATGCCCTCAAAGAGACATGGCCTCTCTAACTGAACTTCTTGTGAACTGCAAGAGGTAAGCTTTAACTCAATATCAATGCAGTCAGATTTTAAATATCCTGCGGTCACTTCTCCAGAGGGTGATACTGCATAAATAAAGGCTATTTCGGAGGTAGTGCCGATCCTGAGCTGTTCACCTGCAGGTATCTCCCCTATCAACTCCACGGATAGCGTCTCGCCACCTATAAGTTCAATGTAGATTTTCTGATCGCAAGGAGAATTGTTAAATATGGTTAGATCAGAACAGATTGGCTCATCTGCAGAATAGGGGTGCCCAGCAAAGCTTGTTAAACTGAACAAACTCATTATAAAACTTATCAGTACGGGGATAATTTTCATAATCGGGCTACGATAATACCAAAGCAATATTCGATCCCTACAAGGACCGACAATGGTTATACAAATTACGTCTATTTCAAGCGATAAACCCTATAATTGGTACATCGTAAACCCTACAAAATGCTTACAGTTTAGTTAAATTAAATTTTTATTATCTACTAATAGGACTACATTTTGTATTCAGAGGACATATGAAAAAAATGTCTAATGTATAAATCTATTGATAATCATCTTATAATGAACATCCATAAAATTTGTGATTCTATAAGAAATCGTCCCTCAACCATACAATATAATCTTTACACTTTTACCATTCAGAGAATCCTAACTTAAGATGATCCTCGCCGCGTTCTCGGCTATCATGACGCATGCAGCATTCGTATTTCCGCTGACAATTGTCGGCATGATCGAAGCATCCACCACTCTGAGCTTACCAATTCCATATACTTTTAGTTCATGATCAACCACTGACAACTCATCATGCCCCATTTTACAGGTCCCTACCGGGTGGTATACTGTCTCCACGGACTTTTCAATATGGTCTATGATACCTGCTTCGCTATTGTGCTGTAATGGGGCTATGATCTTGCTCAGCTTAGCGGCAAAGGGGGCCTGCCGAATAATATCGAGCGCCAACTTTCCTCCTTTCACCAGCTGCTCCAAGTCTTTCTCTTCACTGAGAAATTTTGGATCTATCACTGGGGGCGACATCGGGTCTGCTGAAGAGATAATGACCTCTCCTCTACTACACGGATGAAGTAGTGTAGGTAATACTGATATACCATCCTGATGTGGATAGCTATTGACATCGTACACATCATATTCGTATCCTTCTCCGAATGAAATAGGTGCAAAATGTATCTGAAAATTCACATCTGCAGTTGGATCGTCAATATTCAAAAACGCTCCTGCTTCAAGTGGACTGCGCATTAAGGGTCCTGCCTTGCTACGATAGTAAGACCAGAGCCCTTTCAGTTGACCAGGGATAGATAGATGATGATTCATTCCCTCAGGTTGTTTAGTCAGAGCACTCACTCCGTAGAATAAATGATCCTGTAAATTCTGGCCTACTCCTGGAAGTTCGTGTACGAGCTCTACTTTGGCTTGTCGGAGATGATCACGAGGTCCTATACCCGAAAGCATGAGCAATTGAGGTGACTGAAAAGCACCAGCGCTTAGGATAACTTCTTTATCGACTGAGACATCAGTTATTGTACTACCTCTTTTAAAACTGATACCTGTGACTTCGTCCAAATGCACATGAATCTTAGTGACATGAGCTTGAGTTATGACAGTTAGATTAGATCTGTCCATCACTGGCTTCAGAAATGACACAGCTGAACTTTGACGCTTTCCATCTGCAATGGTAAATTGAAAATGACTAGCTCCTTTCTGCGAACGACCATTATAATCTTGATTACTTTGTATGCCTAAAGCCTGGCATGAGTCTATGAATATTTGGGCAAACGGAGTAGCACTATCGTGTTGTAATGATACTTTTAACTCACCCTCAGTGCCGTGATATGACTCCTCCAACTCATCAATATGTTGATTATTTTCTGATTTTATAAACATGGGCAACACCTCCTCATATGACCATCCTGGATTTCCCAGTGCAGCCCAGTGATCAAAATCATGCTTATTGCCCCTGACATAGGCCATTGCGTTAGTGCTGCTACACCCACCAAGTACTTTACCTCTTGGTAAGTACAATTTTCGCTGATTGAGGTGCTTCTGTGGAATTGTCCAAAAGCCCCAATCACGCTTAGACTTGTGATTTTTTGGATAGGCGCCTGGAATGTGAATATATGGGTGCTTATCCGGACCTCCAGCTTCTAATAATAGTACAGAGATAGCTGGGTCAGCCGAAAGCCGATTAGCCATCACGCAGCCTGATGATCCAGCACCAATGACGATATAATCATATATTTTGTCCATAACAATCTTTTACGAATACTATGATATTGAATCAATTCAGTATAATTGAGCGAAAGTAGAACAAAAGATAAAATTTAAATATGCGCAATCAATATCAGACCACGAATGGTACTGGTAAAAACAGAGAATCGCTTCCAATATAATTGTGGGAAAGAGCAAAAATATAATGGGTCTGGAATCCAAGAGATCTCGACTTTTCTCAGGATGCTAAGGATTTTGCAGCTTTCAGTCCTGAAGAAAAAAATTCTTTCTACAGCCTATCGCTCAGTTTCAGGCCGGTGAAGAAGCCATTACTTTGGATTTACTCCCCCTGGGTCGATTAGAGGAAGAAATGACCCTGACTTCATTTCTGTGGGAGGAAGCAAAACATGTAGATGGTTATAATCAGTTTCTTACAGTGGTTTTAGAAGGTCAGCTTCATAATTTTGATCATCTCATAGTCAAAATCTATAAGACTATAACCAATGATATCTTGCCAAATGTGACGAGCACCCTGATTACAGACCCCTCTCCGATGAATCAAGCGAAAGCGTCTGTCACCTATAATATGATTGTGGAAGGTACTCTCGCCGAGACTGGATACTATCTGCTGAATCTAATTTGCAAAGATAATAGGTTTCATGCCTAGAATGGTGAAGTTCACCGCCAAGCTCAAGCAGGACGACTGGAGACATGTGGCTTATGGCATCCACCTGATTTTCCAATATTGGCAGAGAATGGTGGCGAGGTGTGGAAGGCCATCCAAGATCAAATGAACATGCTTTTGCTAATGGCCCTCAATGTGGTGAGAGAAGGTTACGAAATGTGGGATGTCATTCCCTTCGGCATGGACCCTGCAGTCATCGATGCCTATGCATTAGACCAGTATCCGAAACGATACCAGAGGATAGAAAAAGCTCGTAACCAAAGCATAGCTGAAGTCATGAATGAGGCTATCGCTACTGTATAAAAGTAATTTATCTACAATACCATCCTAGATCAATCCAGTGAAAGATTGGGCTCTAATTGGTGATCTCCCTCTTTGGAATAAAAGTCAAGAATTATTTTAATCACCTCGTCAATATCATCGGTGATAGGAATTAGATCAAGATCTAAAGGACTAATATTACCATTAACATTTAGCATGGTATTAGTGATCCAGTCCTTCATGCCTGACCAGAATTTGCTTCCGACTAATATGACTGGCACTTGGTTAATTTTCTTCGTCTGAATCAACGTTAATACTTCGAATAATTCGTCTAAGGTTCCGAAGCCTCCTGGAAGAGCTATGAATGCCTGAGCGTACTTGACGAACATCACCTTTCTAATAAAGAAGTACCTGTGATCAAGATTTTTATCAGAATCAATATACCGATTATCATTCTGCTCAAAGGGCAGGTCTATATTAAGTCCTACCGAAGGACCTCCTTGTTCGTATGCTCCCTTGTTGGCAGCCTCCATGATCCCTGGGCCTCCGCCAGTGATGACCCCAAATCCTTCATCCACCATTCGCTTAGCTAACTTCGTAGAAAGCTTATAGTATATGTCGCCTGGCTTAGTGCGTGCTGAGCCAAATATCGATACACAGGGCCCAATTTTATTTAATCGTTCGAATCCCTGTACAAATTCAGCCAACACTTTGAACATGGTCCAAGCATTTTGCCCAGGTATCTTCGTCCATTCTTTTAGTTTGGTTTTAGTCATATTCATTTTCTTGTTGATATTAATTGAAAAAAGCCTATTCTCATACGTGTGAATAGGCTTCTTAGTGTATATTTTGGTTGTATTTATGTTAGAACACCATTTCTGTTTTCGTATTCCTTCTTGACAAAGCTCTGTACATCACTGATATTATCGTGAGCATTGAAGAGCTCGTCTAATGAATATCTATGCTGGCTATTATTCGGCGTTACATACTTTACTACTTCCTGCTTACATACTTCATCACCACTGAGTATGATCAGACGTTCCACTACATTTCTAAGTTCTCGAATGTTGCCGGTCCAACTTAATTTTTGGAGTTGTTTAATGGCATTGCTGGCAAATTTCTTTTCTGCCACTCCATATTCTTGACATATCCGAGCTGAGAAATGTTTTACCAAGAGTGGAATATCTTCTAATCTTTCACTGAGCGATGGCACCTTGATGATGATGACTGCTAGACGATGGTAGAGATCCTCTCTAAATTTTCCTTGCCGAATTAATGATCTTAGATCTTTATTAGTGGCAGCCAGAATCCTGACATTGACTTGTATCTCTTTATCGCCGCCGACTCTGGTGATCCGGCTCTCCTGTAGGGCTCTCAGCACTTTAGCCTGAGCGGACAGACTCATATCTCCAATCTCATCTAAGAAGAGTGTGCCATCGTTGGCCAGTTCAAATTTACCTAAGCGCTGCTTATGTGCTGAGGTGAATGATCCTTTCTCGTGACCGAATAATTCGCTTTCGATAAGCTCTGAGGGGATAGCGGCACAGTTTACTTCAATAATGGGCCCATCCTTTCTATTGCTTTTCTCATGGATCCAACGCGCTACGAGCTCTTTGCCCGTGCCATTCTCACCATTTATAAGTATCCTGGCTTCCGTAGGCGCTACTCGATCAATTGTATCATGAATCATCCCGATAGGATCTGAATCGCCTATAATCTCTTGGACTTTTGATTTATGTACTTTCTTTTTGAGAACCCTAGTCTCAGTAATAAGAGTGGACTTATCCATAGCATTACGTATGGTAATCAGCAGCCTATTTAGATCTGGTGGCTTTTGGATAAAATCGAAAGCACCTTTCTTGACAGCTTCTACCGCAGTATCAATGTTACCGTGGCCTGATATCATGATCACAGGTATCTGAGGCGCCATTGATTGAATTTTATCAATGGCTTCCATACCGTCCATTTTAGGCATTTTAATGTCCATAATAATGACATCAAAGGGGTTTTGCTTAATTTTTACGATACAGTCTAAGCCGTCTGAAGCCTCTGAGACTTCGTATTTTTCAAATTCTAGGATGTCTTTTAGAGTCTTGCGGATGCTCTTATCGTCATCGACGACTAATATTCTGGCCATGGAAAATAATTTATACAAACATATTAATAAAAATAGCAATATGTATATTTATTACAAATTATTTGCATAGATAAGCACCTGTAAATAAAATAATTACATATTATGACTTTAACGCTTGTATGGTTAGCCAACTGGTCAGTCCTACGCTATGCAGCAAAGCTTCTTCATCAATATTAAAAGTATCAGTATGTACACTCGAAGTTATCCTTCGCTTTTTGTTACCCGTGCCTAACCTAAAAAAGCACGCTGGTATCTGGTGTGAATAGAAAGCGAAATCCTCTGCAGTCATCCTGATCGGCAAAGAAACGGCCTGTTTGTCACCCATGTATGCCTTCGCCGCTTGGTGCATTTCCCTCGTCAGCGACTCATTATTTAGTAGAAAGGGGTAGCCCTTAGCTATCGTAAAGTCACACACTCCTCCCATAGAGGCTGCGAGGGACTCTGCCGTATGCTTCATGATCTTGTGCGCTTGCTTACGCCAAGTCTCATCAAAAGTCCTGAAGGTGCCTTCGAGCCTGACCTCATTTGGGATGATATTCGTTGCTCCTCCTATAGAATTGATTTTACCAAATGAAAGCACCGATGGCATATTAGGGTTAGCCCTCCGACTCACCAGCTGCTGTAGAGCAGTTATGAGATGAGAGGTGATTAGGATAGGATCAATGCAATTTTGCGGAACAGCCGCATGACCACCCTTACCCTTTACGCTGACGTAAAGCTCGTCAGCTGACGCCATATATACACCTGGCCTGAATCCTACCGTACCTACTTCGAGAGGTGGATGTACGTGCAATGCCATGATAAGATCTGGCTTCGGGCTTTTTAAGACCCCCTCTTTAATCATCATAGATGCTCCACCAGGCAGTTTTTCTTCTCCTGGCTGAAAAATGATTTTCACCGTCCCTTCAAATTTATTTTTTAAGCTATGTAGTAAAGCTGCTGCGCCCAGCATATTAGCGGTGTGAACATCATGACCACAGGCATGCATCACCCCATCGTTTTTGGATTTATAAGAGACTTTGTTTTTTTCTAAGATGGGGAGAGCATCAATATCAGCTCTGAGAGCCACTACTTTCTTCTTCGGATTTTTACCAGTGATGATCGCTACTATGCCTGTCTTAGCCCAGCCATCTGTGTAGTCGATGCCTAAGTCTGTCAAAATAGATGCAATGTATTTACTGGTCTCATATTCTTCGAATGAAAGTTCTGGATGAGCATGGATATGACGTCTCCAATTGACTACCTGAGCGTGCAGTTGATTCGCTTTGCGTTTGATGATCGCTTTCATTTATATATATTTTATATCGGACCCTACTATCAAGTTTAATGAAACCAATGCTTCATATAGATGCTGAAAAACCTTAAACCAGAGTCTACTCAAATTATTTTTCGATGGTCTAATTGCAAATGTCAACTGCTACCTTCGGTTATTAGCCCCAAAATTTCTTCATCTATCTTAACTGGCCTCATTCTCTAAATAGGTATCGAGTTAATATTTTAAGATCCAAAGATGGTGAATACTGCATGGCATATGCAACATTCAATCGGTGAATCTGAATCTGATTTTGCAGCCCTGAATTCACAGCTATAACACCCTTCTTTAGTATTGGAAGTCTATTGAGCATCTGATCATTCTGATTATAACTGATGAGTGTCCTATGGCCTATTACACATCCAATTATTGCCCCGGTAGATAGTCGGCTGAATAGTGATATTGGTAGACATATGGTTCCTATTATTATATCAAAGCACCTTTTCAACACTCTGCATTCAGTATAATTAACTGGGAAGCTAACGCGTAGAGCATCTAGCCCCAGACCATGATATGCCCTATCACTGAGTAAGGAGGGTATTTGGTAGTCGTCGATCAAGGATAGCTGAACTCCTTTAGCAGCTTGTTGTTTATTTATTTCCATAATCTGATCCACAGATATTAGATCTGACTGTATTAATAATCGATCAATCCCATGATGATCGATCAGAAAGTTTAGATCTGCGATAGTCCCTGAATACATGGAGGAATCAAATCGCAGAGATGCGTCTGATGCAATAGCGATGATCTTTGATCTATTATGTGTCTCCAGATTCTGTCTGAGTAATTCTTTTGTGATTTTTTTTGAGGCAATTAGTCCTACCGCAGAAACGAGATTTGATTTATCTTTTGTGACAAAATAATAGACCAGCCATCTTAGAGAAAGACCAGATGTCAATACCCACAGCGTAGCTAAGCCAATAATGGCCCTGGACGATCTCCATGAATTATCTAATAAGGCATAGATGATTAAAATGATACTGCAGCCGAGAATGACCTGAGAAATATAAATAACCCTCCTGAAATAATGGCGGTAGCCAGACCCCAGCGCAATCAGTACTACCCATAAGAAAGCGTAAAAACTTAGGCTGGCATTAATTCCTGAATCGCTGTAGTAGTAACTATTGCTAAAATAATAGCTTGCCCAGCCAAATTTTATCAATAAAAAGCCAGCCAGAAATATGACATAGTCCACTACTGGCTTGACTAGCAGCAGCGTGACTCTTTTTAGGATGCTGAGCGACTTTCTAAATGCAATACCTAAGCTGACAGCGGAGGCAAAGAGACGAGAATCTTGAGATCCATAGTGCTTATCATAGAAGATCTGCATGGCTTGATAGAAGTGGCGCGTCAGGTGATGCTGATCATCGGTCGTGCTTTTACCTTTATAGTGGGTGATGGTCTCGGTACCTAAATAATAGTTTTGATAGCCAGCTAAAAGGCTCCTGTAACTAAGATCAATATCTTCTCCGTACATAAAATAGGTTTCATCAAATCCACCAAGCTCTCTTAGCCTCGCTGTCTCTGCCATCATGAAGGCACCGCTCAAGACATCCACGATAGCAGAATCATACTCACCGGTCTGCTCATCATAATAAGCCTCATCACGATTAGCCCCTGCTGCAGACATGCCGAAGAGTTTAAAGAATGATGCCTTTGCTGTGGGTAAATTCCTCTTTGACTCGAGTCTAAAGCGCCCCTGCTCGTCCATCATCCGCACTCCGAGGAGTCCAACATTTTCATGAGCCTCAAGAAAATGAACGCACTGACTCAAGCAATCATCATGGAGCTGTGTATCAGGATTGAGGAAGAGTGCATATTCATGCGAAGCCACTTGCAGTCCCTGATTACATGCTTTACCAAAGCCACGATTCTCAGCATTTTCTATGATGAGCAGTCGACTTGGAAAAATACTGTTTAAATAGGATACCGTGCCGTCTTTAGAATTGTTGTCGACTATGATGATCTCTTTTTCAATTTGAGGACTATACTCGAGAATGGAGTTAATACATTGATGTAGATATAGCTTTACGTTATAACTGACGATGATAATACTGAGATTTTTCAAGTCTGTTATTTATCATGATTCTGCCCATAGGGAACTCTGGCTAATATAGACCGTCCTAAAGTCAATTCGTCAGTGTAGACGAGTTCACTGCCAAAGGCAACACCTCTCGATAAGGTAGTAATGTTGACTGCTTTCTCCTTCAGTAGTTTTGAAATGTAGAATATCGTAGTGTCTCCTTCTATGGTGGGACTAAGAGCCATGATCACTTCAGTCACGCCTTGAGCAGAGATACGATCAATTAGTTCTTTGATCTTGATATCATCAGCCCCGACACCCTCCAGCGGGGATATGACGCCACCGAGCACGTGATAAATCCCGTTATAATGATCTGTCTCTTCTATAGCTATGACATCTCTTACAGATTCAACTACACAGATGGTGGTGCGCTGTCGATTCAGATTTTTACAGATAGAACATACAGTTTCATCAGAGAGATTATAGCACTCAGCACAGGTCTTTAAGTTAGCTTTCATTTGATTGATAGCGTCTGTGAATTCTTGGACTTTATCATTAGGCTGACTGATCAGATGTAATACCAATCTAAAAGCGGACTTCTTACCTATACTAGGAAGTTGAGAAAACTCTTCTACAGTTCGCTCTATAAGTTTGGAGGAATAACCCATATAACAAAAGTATGAAAAGCTATACTAAAAGTATGAAAAGCTATAGTCTTCTCAATGGCTGACGATGATGCTGTATTAGTTTTGGTATTTTTAAATCATTTCGTTGATATTCAACAGATTAGATCAATAGAATTCGGCTCTCCTCAATAATATGCTAAAATGAAGATGAGATTGATACGCTAAGGATAACAAATGAATGAATTCACTGCTAAGATGTGAGGTTTAGATGTCTATCGATTCCTCATTTAATTGTAATTTTATAGTAATATTGATATTCACAATTACAATTTGATATGGCTGAAATAATTAGAATGCCTCGTATGAGCGATACGATGGAAGAAGGCAACATCGTAGAATGGTTAAAAAAAGTAGGTGACGCTGTCGAACCTGGTGACGTACTGGCAGAAGTAGAGACTGATAAAGCAACTATGGAGCTGGAAAGTTATCATGAAGGAGTGCTGCTGCATATCGGCGTGGCGGAAGGCCCCGTACCAGTTAACGGCATCCTTGCTGTAATAGGTGAAAAAGGTGAAGACTTCGAAGCACAATTAAAAGAGGCTGAGGCTTCTAAACCAGATGCTGAACAAGCCTCTGAGGAACCTGCTCCCAAAAGTGAATCTGCAGAATCAGAAGAAGACACGACTCCTAAATCTGACGCACCAGCTGAGAAAAAACCTGATATGTCTCAGGCAGAATCGGACGCGCACATCAAGGCATCACCACTGGCTAAATCCATGGCTGAATCTAAGAATATTGATTTAACTAATGTCACTGGTAGTGGAGAAGGAGGGAGAATCATAAAAAGAGATATAGAGGAATACGTACCATCTTCTGCTGCATCATCAGCTGGATCAGCAGTGCCAGCACCCATGTTATCACAGACAGTGCAATACGGAGAGCAGCCGATCAGCCAGATGCGTAAAACTATAGCCAAAAGGCTTGCAGAAAGTAAATTTGGTGCTCCCCATTTCTATCTGACGGTGGAAATTAATATGGATAAATCCATCACCGCACGTCAGGACATAAACCAAGATCCCGATATTAAGATATCCTTCAATGATTTGGTAGTAAAGGCTTCCGCAGCAGCGCTCAGAAAGCACCCTAATATTAATGCCTCCTGGCTTGGCGATAAAATAAAAGTACACGAAGAAGTCAACATTGGAGTCGCAGTAGCTGTGCCTGATGGTCTTGTGGTGCCCGTGGTGAGGAGTGCTGATGTTAAGCCATTGACCATGATCAATGCCGAAGTCAAAGAGTTAGCTGGTAAAGCTAGAAATAAAAAGCTGACTCCTCAAGAAATGCAAGGCAATACATTCACCATCTCTAATCTGGGGATGTTTGGTATTGAGGAATTCACGGCGATTATTAATCCACCAGACGCTTGTATCTTAGCTGTCGGATCTATCATTCCAAAGCCAGTAGTAGTAGATGGGGAAATAAAAGCAGCAAGTATTATGAAGGTCACCCTTTCATGCGATCATAGAATTGTGGATGGTGCTTCAGGTGCTCAATTTCTGAATACATTAAGATCATTCTTAGAGAATCCTGTGCGAATTTTGGCTTAGGCTCGGGATTGATTCTAATATAATGGGTCAGGTTTTGATTAAAATTTGGGTCATAGGTCAGCAAATTAAAATTAGATTATAATCAGTTAACATTTATCGTGAATAAATTATTAGCCTTAGTCATTCTCATTACTCTCGTCTTTTCATGTCAATCAGATGCTGACAATTCAAGCAAGGTCAGTCCAACTTCTACAAAACCTCATTTAGTAGGACTAACACTCGCTCCATCAAAAATAATAAGTGAGCAAAATGTGTCATTAGATGGTTTGAGTATACCTATCTACGATCATAATGGGAAAAAGGTGGAACAAATGGAAATGTTACAGCTAATGGTAACAGGAAAATACGCAATTGAACACTATATGGATAGTAACAGTGAAATCAAACTGATCTCATTGCGTGAAGGAACAGAAGAGGAGATAAAATCAAATGAAAATAGACTAGTACCAAATAAGCTAGTGGGAAATAAAGCCTGGCCTTTTGAAGTAAAAGATTTAGAAGCTAAAACATATTCTCTTGAAAAACTAAAAGGCAAAGTAATTGTAATGAATCATTGGTTTGTAGAATGCAAACCCTGTATTATGGAAATGCCAGAACTAAATAGATTAGCAAAGAAATACGAAAATCAAGAAGTAGTATTTATTGGTGTATCTAGAAATAGCAAGAAAAAAATAGAATCTTTCCTTGAGACAAATAGATTCAATTTTTCAATTATTCCTGACGCTAAACATGTTTCTGAAACTTATCAAGTAAGCAATTTTCCTACTAACGTAGTGATTGACAAAGAGGGTAAAATAGCTTACTATAATACTGGCTTAAATTCTCAAACTATTAGACATATGGACGAAACGATTCAATCAATTCTGAATTAAAACGTTGAACAGAAAATTTGCGATTAGAACAGCCGAATCGCTAATTGAGTTGACGGCTCCGCCGATCGAAATAGATGAAGTACGCCTCTCACCACCGTACATACAGGTCTCCTAAATGGTGGTTCACTAAGTCGAAAATTTAACTTTAGAGTAGTTACCAAGCTTTGGTACATAGCCTTTGCACTTTTATTAGTAAGACCCTTTAATAGTCGTGCCTTAAATGGGGCTTTGGTCAACTGCCCATCTTCCTATTTTAGCCATCCACCCACAAACGGTCCACTCTAATAGATGTCCCATAGACATCTACCCTTAGGATGATTCGTTATTGCCATGCTTATTCTATTACTCGTATGAAATAATGATTAATTAGGATAATTAATAATCATTAATCGATCAATTATTAAGGGTTTTAAAACTCAAGCATCATGCTCTTCTGAACATCCCTTATCTGCCTTTCTCCGAATCATGGCAATATCTCAAATTTGTTAGATTCAGATAGTTAGCAAGACCTTTCTATTACTTAGTAACCCGAATTCTTATTACCTCTGAACTTGACGCCGCTACCTACATTTTTGATCGCACCCTCAGGTTCTCCCATATTAGAATCACCATCGGCACATAGTCTGAACTCGACTCGTCTATTCATCATATAAGAAGAACTTCCTGCGGTAGCGTTAAGCGGAGATGTTTCACCTCCATACATGAGCTTTAATCGGTTTCTATCTATGTTATAATTTGACGTCAGATAGTCTATAGCTGCTTTTGATCTTTTAAATGATAGAGCCTGATTATAATCATCTGATGCTCTGCTGTCGGTATGACCATATGCGGTAACGCAGATGTCAGGACACTGCTGCATGACGGTGGCGACGTGATGCAGGCGACCATAGAAATCAGGTTTAATATTATACATATTCAGATCAAAATGTATCATAGGTAAGAACCACTTTCCACAGCCTGCCTCTACGACAGTAGGACGTGGTGCATTCTCCCCGATCAGTTTGATAACATCATCTTGTGTCAGTATCTCAGGTTCTGGAATCTCTGCGATACCATTTTCAATCTTGTATCCCGGAGGTGAATATATCTCAGGATCTTCACAGTCCGCGATGCCGTCACCGTCACTATCTAAAGTGACACCTTTAGTGTCCACAGGACAGCCTACTGGTGTATCTGGTTCTGCATCTAGCATATCTATAACTCCATCAGCATCTGAATCAGTCAGATCTAATTCAGGTCTAGTCTTCAGTGCCGCAATATCAGTAAGTGCTGCCTCGTATGGATTGACCCAGTATAAAGGCTCTGTGCGCTTATCGAACTTACCCAGATTGATCCCTAATCTCAAGCTGGTATAGTGTATGATATCAGAGTCATTCGTCTGATCTACAGTAGTCCTCCACTCATGCCCGTCTAACTTGTCATAATCCTGAGCTAATATCTGATGCTCTAAGGATAGATTAAACCTTCTGCTGAACTTTCGAGATATACCTACTATACCGCTGAATTGCGGAAACCACTTTCCACTATCATTGAGCAAGCCTGGTACATCTCTTTCGTTTTCAAAAGAGGACTCATAGTCACCATCTAATACCTCGCGGATACTGGATCGCTTTTCTTTTGTGTTAGGCGCACCTATGTCTCCGATTGGGCCCCAATCATAAGCAGCCCCATTTCCATCAAAATAATCGATTTGGACTTTAGCATTCATAATCCCTAAGCCCACACCAGTATAGTAATTCCACTTATTCTTTGGTTTATGGAAAAGTAGATTGCCGATATTGAGGATTAGATTAAAACTAGCCCCCAGGTTGCGGGCGCTGTAATTTCTGAATGCGTTACCATCCTCCCCGTATTGTGTAATCAGCTGATCGCCAAGATTTGGGTTATCCAGAGCCAAGACATTAACGGGAGTGCGGCGTCCGTCGAGGCCCTGATCCTTAGCATAAATACCATCTAATCTCCAAGAGAAATAATAATTGATTGCTTTTCTGATATGCAGACCTATACCGAATGGCGAGATGATGCTTCCAGAAGGGATATCACCGTTGATCTGAAAGCTACCAACATGTATGCCTAATTCTAAGGCGTTCTTAGGTCGTGCAGAGTATGGATATTGTCCTGTCCTCCAGACACTATTTTGAACTGAGTCTTTTGTCATCTGATCAGATATGATTCTAATATCATCCAGATCAATGTCCTGAGCGCTCATAGCACTCGAGAATAGAAGTAAGCCTAATACAAAAAGTAATATGTTCTTATCCATAAGTATAAAATTGAGAGTATCGACTAAGGGGGCAAAACATGAAGTAATCATTCAATCGAATTGATGCTACTTCATTCACAAAATACTAAAACATTTGCAATTATAATATTCATCTCTTTAGATAGGCGCAGATTGAGCATAGGCACCCCGATGTGCGATTAGATGATCCAAGAAGCGAACATGAAATGACAAAGTCCTTTACTTGAGAATGAATACTTCGGACATAGGGGACCTATGAATCAAAAATAAAGGACAGGATTTAGATAAATCGCTGAATTAGTAATAGATTTATATTATAAATTATTGTTATATGTATTGTGATTTAATCTCTCCTCTTACAGCTCACACTCTACACACCAAAGATAATATAGCCTCTTATGCACACGCTAAATTGAAGGATAGAGCATCTAAGAGTGAGATAAGAATAACAGGATATCATACGAACATGGAGCGGATTTGGCTCAGCTTAGGGGCCATGGATGCTCATCATAAATGCCAGATCACGGCTTGTGGTCATTATAACAGGAGCGACGGTAGTACCAGCTCAATACCCCCACAATCCACAGCAAATGTGGTGCACATCAGACTGAGCGATGTACAATCTCGGGCAGAAAATATCTCTAAATCTGCACCGAAGGTAAATCGTGGCTATATCACGAATACGCTCTACTTCATTCCTGAAGAGGTATTTGAGGATTTAGATTATGATCAAATTAGCATCATTGGTGTACAAAAACATCTGTGTGCTCTACGATCGTATGAAAACTGTACAAATAGCATCTTCAACTTCATGAGGCTCTCAGATATTAGAAATGACATCAGCGTAGCAGAAGTTATACTTAGAGAGTCAAAAGATGTCATCTTCGATGTCAATGCCATCCGCCATGCTGATCTTCCTGGAGATCACAGCTCTTCTTCTAACGGACTATATATGGAGGAGGCATGCCAATTGATGAAGTACTTAGGTGCCAGTCACCATCTTACTTCACTTGACATAACTAATATTAATTATAATAATCTGGCTCATAGTAAATATTACGATTCGATTGCTACGCTACTATGGTACTTCATAGAGGGCACTTCATTTAGACAGAGTCTGACTGAGGCTGCATTGGATAAGAAAGAATACGTCGTATATCCTGAAGGTGCAGATTCTCCAATTCATTTTTTCAATGAAAATCAATCCAATCGGTGGTGGTGCAGCCTGACTGATTCCTCTGGGAATTTAATAGCATGCAGTCCTTCTGATTATGAGAATGCCAAGAATGGTCGCTATTCTGACCGATTGATTAAAATTCTGGACCTCTTATAAATGACTGCTTCATTTTACAGTAATAGGCGTTCTAAAGCCATCCCTCTTGACGCCTTGATGAGTATATGTGCGCCCAGGACAGAAATCTCTTGAAACCACTCGTAACAATCTGCAAAATCTCTGAATTTAAGATAAGAGTCAGGGATTTTAGCTTGCAGATATATCTCACCAATAAAAACCACTTGCGTCCAGCTGGATTGGGTCACTAAGTTGATTATGGCTTGATGTTCTTTAATCTCCTCTGACCCCAATTCATACATGTCACCAAGAATTAACCACTTATGTTTTAACTCTGTCTTTGCGAAAGCTGTAACAGCTTCCTTGACACTTGAAGGGTTTGCGTTATATGCGTCCAAAAATATAGTTGCTCCCTTCCAGTTTAGTTTTTCTGTTCGATTATTACTCAGCTTTAGCGAATTAATCGCCTTTAGACAATTTTCCATGGATACACGAAAGTAGCACCCGATACTGACTGCTGCCACAATATTCAATAGATTGTATTGTCCGAATAATTCAGAATGGATGGTATACCTTTTCCCCTCACTGTTCACCGTAGCTTTTATAGCAGGGAATAGTTCTCTTATATTAATACTGAAGTTTGGACCGTGGTTAATATCAAAGACAATTCTGTCATTGTATTTTCTATTCGCAAAGTAGCTGCGTATCCAAGGATTCGATTCTTGGTGAAATACGGGAGCTTTTTTAGCGATCAAATAGCTAAATAAGGAGAGTTTCTCCTTAGCCACCCCTTCTACGCTACCCAATCCTTCTAAGTGAGCCTTTCCAATGGATGTAATTAATCCATAGTCAGGATCTGACATTTCTGACAAGAACCTTATTTCTCCGTGACTATTGGTACCTAATTCTACGATGGCATAGTCATGAATTTGCTTGATTCTTAAGAGAGTCAGCGGCACACCGATGTGGTTGTTATAATTGCCCTGAGTAGCCACTACATGATGAGCCTGAGTGAGAACAGCATAAAGTAACTCCTTTGTAGTAGTCTTACCGTTAGATCCTGTGATGGCTATAATCTCTGCTTTCATCTGCTGCCTATGATGTGAGGCAAGGGCCTGCAGTGATTTTAGGCAGTCGCTTACAAGTAAAGTCTGCGGACCGTTTACATAAGCTGGGTCATCGATGACTGCATACGGACATCCCTGCTCTATAGCTGCAGCTGCAAAGTGGTTTCCATTGAAGTTATCACCGCTTAAAGCAAAAAATAATCCTGGCTTATTCCGATCTATTTTTCGAGTGTCTGTGTAGACTCTTGCCTCAGCTTTTAGAAAGTATTGATATAAATTTTGCGTATCTGTCATAGCCAAATGAGAAAGCCTTCCCAAAACTAATTGGAAAGGCTTTAATACTTCTACAGAATGATAATTACTTATATCTTCTTTTTACTTTTTTTCTTTTCTCATCGAAATATTGACCACCTGGAGAATTATTGCCCCCCGGAGATCCTACTCTCGTCATAGCACATCTAAAGCCAATCGTTTTATCAGACTTATTCCCGTCTTTGTATCTTCTCGTTCCAGGTGACAACCAGTATAATCTATCTGCCCATGACCCACCCTTAATAACTTTAGAGTTATCACTGATCAGACTGTGTATTCCATATTCATAAGAGATTGTCTCATCATCATCACCGTCTAAATAATCGATAAGATTTGCTTTTTTATAGTTCTCTCTACCTTCAATCTCTTCATCGTCAATGTATCTATACTTTAGACGACCCAAACTGTCTTTTTCGACTGGCCTCCCATCTTCATCCAGTACTAACTCTTTGTATCTGTTACCTCTAAATGAGTTAAGATCATGATTCTCAGAATCTCTTAATGTTTGACTGGTCAACGGACGATAGGTATCAGCTACCCATTCACTGACATTACCAGCCATATTGAAGAGTCCATAGTCATTAGGCCAATTAGATCTGACTGGCGCCGTGATGTGCGCATTATCATTGAGATTTCCTGCAACACCCATATAATCTCCTCTACTTCGCTTAAAATTAGCTAGAAATTCTCCTTGGTGCTTGTTACGCTTTTGATACCTGGCGGAAGTACCATTCCACGGATATATTTTTCTATCTGTGATCAGCTCATCTCTGTCAGAAGATTGATTGCCCTGTAGTCCTAACGCTGCATATTCCCACTCCGCTTCTGATGGCAATCGGAATGATGGCACTAAAATACCATCGGTGAATGATACGGGTCTCTCTCCACCTGTAGAATAATCTTTTAAGTTTTTTCTGACGTTACCCTGATATTGACCTGCTAGATATGATCCAGATGTAAAGACGTCAGAATCTTTTGCATCTGGAGAAGGATTCAATATGCCTCGCTCGATTAGTAGCATCTCATTGACCCTGTCTGTACGCCATACGCAGTAGTCCTCTACCTGCTCCCAAGATACACCGACCACTGGGTAGTCATCATATGCAGGATGTCTAAAGTAAGTCTCTACGAATGGCTCATTATAAGCCAATTCTTCTCTCCAGACTAAGCTATCAGGGAGAGCATCAAGTGCCACTTGAGGGTAGCTGATATACGTATTAGTCAGCCAGTCAGTGTAGAGCCTCCATCCTGAGTTAGACACTTCGGTCTCATCCATATAGAATGACGATACTGTAACTCTACGAGGTAGACTATTCCATTCAAATGTAACATCCTGATCTGTCTGGCCCATGGTAAATGTACCACCTTCTATAAGGACCATATTAGGCGCATTTACCTGCCCTTCGTAATCCTTCTTCTCAAATCCACCCCATTCTTGGTCATTATATTTCCATCCCGTATAATCATCTCTGGATGATTTTGCTCCTCCTTTTCTATTACAGGAGCTGGTGAGAAGTGCGGCGGCTATTATCAGTAAAAATGAAAACTGCTTTGTCATTATAAGATTTATCAAAGTTATGTGCTATGTTATACGTAGAAATTTAAGATTTAGTACAGACTGGTCATCTAAAAATGCTGAAACAGTCGTTGATATCATTCTTTTTGCTTCTTATGGGCGCAAAATTATAAATAATCCCAATTTCGTGTGCTCCTTGAGTATTATTTATTGAAAGTCCTGAAACAGTAAAATCAAAACTGTAGCTGAACTTTAGCTTGCCGACAGCGGTGCCCACTGAGGCTATGACTGCATCAGGATTGTTAAAGGCATGTCTATACCACCCTCCCACGAAAAACTGTCTAAAGCCAGCAATTGCGCCGACGTTAAGTTGACTTAAGTTAGCCTGTCTCACGTACATAAAATTAGGTGCTATATAGGCCTGCCATGTCCTTCTGAGCGATGGATCAAGATTGATCTGATATCCACCATGAACAGACATTCGTACAGGCAGTCCCCCTGAAATTTGATTTTGTATCTCGAAAAAATTGTTATCGGGATTATTTAAATGCTTAATGCTGACGCCTCCGTAGTATCGACTCGAATATACCATAACGCCCATGGATAGATCTAAATAGGTTTTAGATAGATTATCTGGTGGTATTTCCGCAGAAGTACTACCCATGGGAAGATTGCTGCAGCGCGAACCAGGATTGGCTTCTAATTGATCTAAGAAGCAGAGCTCTGACCAGTTCACACGATTCTGTCCTACCCCAGCTTCTAAGCCAAACTTGATAAAATAATCCTCTTTTACCTTCAGATTATAGGAGTAGAAGCCGCTTATACCAATGTGGCTCATCAGGCTCCCACCTGCTACGCCTTGACCTGCTCGATCACTAATAATCATCATCCCTACACCACTATTAGCATCAGGGAAGTATCGATCAAAGGAGGCTGCGTAAGTGGTGAATGCACCATTAGGAATACCTAAACCACTGACTAACCCCGGTCCTTGGTCTCGGTAATTGACCGTAACCACTGGATCAGTGCTTATACCAGCAAATGCTGGATTAAGTTGCAGTGGAGCATTATAAAATTGACTGAATATAGGATCCTGAGCTATCATATCAGGACCTCCGAAAGCAAAAACGAAGGTAGCAAGCAGTAAGTAATGGTAAAATCTAGACACTAATGCTTTTATATCCATGGGACTCACTGACTATTGATAATAATTCTGTCTATCTGACGTATCTTTAAGGTATAAACATTTAAACGAATCTGGAGTTGACTTTAATATGCTCGACAAACTTGCACCTTATAAAATCTACATCTTAGCTACACTGATTAGCTTAGGAAGTTCAGCGTATGTCATGATAGAAGACTTCCCCTCAGGAATAGAAACGTTTGATCCAGCCATTTATGTTACTGAATCTACTAATAAATCCTATAATATAAGTTTTGGCGGACCAACATTTAGCACTCAGTCAGTGCTTAGTGAGGGCGACATCTACAGGATAGCCATAACTACTGATGGTGTGCATGAGCTCACGCATCAAATGCTATCTGAGGTCATGGATCTATCCACCATAGATCCCACGGAAATCAAGATATATGGTCATCCAGCAGGAGCCCTGCCTGAGGATATATCCGACGATATGATTGATGACTTGATCGAGTTATCGCTATCGGTAGAGGGAGAAACAGACGGTAGCTTTGATCCTGAAGATCGAATTGTATTCTATGCTCAGGGCCCCGATCGGACGAGCTATCATTCAGAATCAAAACGCATCGAGATTGATAAAAATGTGTACAGCAGAAATAGCTACTACTTCATCAAAACCACGGGTGGTAAAGGGCTTAGAATACCTAAACTGACCAATGTAGAGGAGGTAGATGTATATAGCAGCTCTATAGATGCACTCATATACATCGGCGAAAGTCAGATCAATCTCTTAGGAGCTTACAACAGTACTCAAGGTTCAGGCCAACAATGGTTTGACCGAAATCTCAGTAATCAGCGCCTATTCAATTTATCATCAGAATTAGATCTTAGTTCAGCAGACCTTGCAGACCCAGTGCAAGTTGAACTCCTCTTCGCAGGAAGGAGCCAAACAACTACCGAGGTTAAGCTGAGCATCCAAGATGAAGAATTTAAGTCATCAATTGGACGTGTCAGGACTGGTGATGTAGAGGCGACCTACGCCAGGACCACTAAAATCAACGAAACCCTCAATCTCTCATCAACTGATCCACAGGTCATTATAGAATACCCCGGAGATAGATCCACCTCCGAAGGATGGTTAGATTATATCAGTGTCCAGTACAAAAAAAAATTGCAGCTAAGCGAAACCCAAGTCATCACAGATTTCAATAGTGCTGACCATGAGACCTATGGTTATAGCATGATAGTTAGTGATACTCAAACTCCCATCGTATGGGACATCACCAATCCAATGCGTCCAGTAAATCAACTATTTCAGCGGAATGGCGGCGATATGTCCTTTGGCTATGATGCAGAGCTCTTAAGGCAATTCGTAGCCTTTGACTCGGCTCAGAATCTACTTAGGCCGAGCACACCAGTAAAAATAGAGAATCAAAATGTTCATGGCATTGATGATGTTGATTTGGTTATCATCTATCACCGAGCATTTCAACAGTCCGCTGAAAAGCTGGCAGCACATAGAAGGCATAACGATGACTTATCAGTTGTGACAGTAGATGTACAATCTATCTATAATGAATTCTCTGCTGCTAAGCAAGATCCCACAGCCATTAGAAATTTTGCAAAGATGCTATATGATCGCACTGATAAATTCAAATTTCTACTGCTGATTGGCGATGGATCATATGACTTCATTGGCGTATCTCCAGAATTAGATAATCAGAGCTTTATACCTCCATACGAAACTAAAGAATCTCTCAATCCACTCACGGCATTCCCTACTGACGACTACTACGCGCTACTGAGTGACAACGAGGGAGCTAATCTAAAAGGCGCCATTGACATTGCTGTCGGCCGAATCCCCGTAAAGACAACCACAGAAGCTAATCAAGTGATAGATAAAATTATCTCTTACGATACCAATCCTGAGCGGTTCGGAGATTGGAGACTACGGATAGCTTTCTCAGCTGACGACGAGGATTCTAATATACACGTTCGACAAGCTGACGGCATAGCTACAAAGACCGAGGAAAAGCACACCGTCTTTAATCAAGAAAAGATATACTTTGACGCCTTCATCCAAGAGTCCACACCTGGTGGCGCTCGATATCCAGATGCCAACTCTAAGCTGAATAATGAAATTTTTAATGGACTCTTAGTCTCTAACTATATGGGCCACGGAGGGCCCCGTGGTTGGTCTCAAGAGAGAGTCCTAAAGGTGTCAGATATAAGAAGTTGGGATAACGCTGATAAACTACCGCTGATCATCACCGCTACATGCTCTTTCACAGGATTTGACGATCCAGCACTTGTGACTGCTGGTGAGGAGGCCATACTCAATCCCAATGGCGGTGCAGTGGCACTATTTTCCACCGTCAGATCAGTCTACTCTTCTCAAAATGAACGATTGACACGCTCAGTATACGATACCCTATTCGCTAAAGATGATGATGAATTCCTCGCTATCGGAGAGGTCCTGAGGCGAGCAAAGAATGCAAATTCTGCCGATACTATCAATGTCAACGCCCGTAAGTTCCTGTTGATTGGTGATCCAAGTATGAAGCTGTCCCTCCCCCAGCACAATATTAATGCGCTATCAATCAATCGACAAGATATCAAAACATCAAATCCTGATACCATCAATGCTTTGGAAGAAGTCGTCATAGAAGGCGAGATCACAGATAGCAATGGTGATAGAATGACGGGCTTTAATGGAATCGTGACGACTACCTTGTACGATAAGGCAAACAAGGTCAGTACACTACAAAACGACAGATCAAGCTTTCAGAAGGAGTTCTCAGTTAGAAAGAATAAGCTTTTTAGAGGAACAGCCACGGTGTCGAATGGCTATTTCACCAGCTCATTCGTCATTCCAGTAGATATCGATTATACCTATGGTCCAGGCAAGCTGAGTTTCTATGCTACTGACAATCAAAGCGCTGATGCAGCAGGTTATTATGATCAGCTAATCATCGGTGGGACCAGCGACGAAATCATTCTTGATGACAAGCCGCCTGTGATAGAAGCCTACCTTAATACGCTGAGCTTTAAGTCTGGGGATAGTGTCAGTCCAAGCTCCATATTACTACTAAAGCTTTCAGATGATAAAGGGATAAATTTCACGGGTACGTCAATAGGGCATGATATTACTGCAATATTAGACGGCAACACTCAGAACACCATCATTCTCAATGACTTCTACCTCAGCGACTTAGATAATGCCTCTGGAGGCAGTGTAAGCTTTCCGCTGCAAGAGCTCAGCCCTGGAGAGCATAAGTTAGAGATACAGGCTTTTGATGTAGCTAATAATCCTGCCCGTACAGAGATCAGCTTCATGGTCATTGATGCAGCCGAGAGCATGATCGAAAATCTGGCAGCAGCTCCAAACCCAACGTCCGAACGAACAACTTTCAGCTTTTCGCACGCCCGATTTGGCCAAAATGTGAGTCTCAGACTGTCTATATACGATATGTCTGGCAGAAAGATGGTGACCTTGGATAGACGGAGCGATGGTGGTATACCTGAAAATCAAGAGATATCATGGGACGGGAGAGACAGTGGCGGTAATATAGTTAATCCTGGCATATATATATACCAAGTGAAAATTTTATCGCCAACACTAAATATATCTATGGAGTCGTCGTTTGAGAAGATAGTTGTGATAAAGTGATTTAACTATCCTATAACGTATATCTTTACCGAATCAAATTACAAATCCTCGCATGAGCTTATTTTATAGATTAAGTGCCTTACTATTATTCTGTTCAGCTTCAACTTTCAGCACACAATTATCAGCACAAGTATTCGACCCCACCTCAGGATGCGTCATCGATGTTAACGGTGACTGTATACCCAATACATTACTTACAGCAGTGCCCTTTCTGAAAATAGCACCAGATGCTCGATCAGGTGCTATGGGGGATGCAGGTCTTGCGACTTCTGCAGATGCTAACTCAATGCATTTCAATGCCTCCAAATTAGCTTTTGCTGAACAAGATTTTTCCTTATCTGCCACCTATACACCTTGGTTGAGAGAGCTGGGATTGACTGATGTATATTTAGCATATCTATCAGGATATAAAAAGCTAAGCGAATTCGAAGCTATAGGTGTAAGCCTCAAATTTTTCTCACTGGGTGATATACAATTCCGAGATATCAACGGAAATCCCACTGGTAATGGTCGACCAAGAGAATTTGAGCTCGCTGCTGGCTATTCTAGAAAATTGACTGATAATTTTTCAGCGGCACTATCAGCCAAGTACATTTACTCTAATCTGGCCTCTGGCCAGCGAGTTCAGGGCATAGATATAACCACAGCAAATGCCTTCGCAGCGGATATATCACTAACATATCAGAAAGAGCTACGTAATGATAACCTGTTTACCTTTGGTGCAGCCATATCTAATCTGGGTTCTAAAGTTTCTTATACTAATAGTGCTGATGTCAAGGATTTCCTACCTGGCAATATCGGTATCGGAGGTGCTTATAAAATGAATTTCGATGATTTTAACAGCTTGACTGTTACGTTAGATATTAATAAGCTACTAGTCCCAACTCCTATACCTTTCAGGATCATTGAAGAGGATGAGTCTGGAAATCGAACTGAAATACCAAATCCAGATTTTGACAAAGATGAGCCGCCAAACGGTATAGGAGACTATAGGGAGAAAGCTCTGTTTTCAGGTGTTTTTGGCTCATTTACTGATGCTCAGGGTGGTCTTAGTGAAGAGCTGAAAGAACTGACCATGTCTTTTGGATTGGAGTATTGGTATAATGAACAATTTGCTGTTAGAACTGGCTACTATTACGAAAATCAATTAAAGGGAGATCGTCAATACCTGACACTCGGACTTGGACTTAAATACAATGTGGCATCAATCAATCTATCGTACCTGATACCAACGACAAACAGAAGAAGCCCGCTAGATAATACGATTCGATTTTCCTTTATTTTCGATTCATCTGTATTTCAGTCTCGATAAGTTTGTATACTTAACACTGTGATCACATACTCCGTCGGTACTTTCCGCCTACGCTGAATAGAGCGTGCGTAATCTGACCAAGTGAGCAGTATTTCGTTGTCTCCATTAATTGCGTAAAGACATTCTTTTGCTGTAGCGCTGCCTCCTTGAGCTCCAACAAATGGGCAGATGATGCCGAGCCATGTAGCTGATGCAGGTTTTTTAAATTAGCTATTTGGATTTCTTTCTCATCCTCACTTGCTCTGATGACTTCTTTTGGAACGATAGTCGGAGATCCCTTAGAAGATAGAAAGGTATTCACCCCGATGATAGGATACTCTCCGGTATGCTTAAGCATTTCATAGTGCATACTCTCTTCTTGAATCTTGCCCCGCTGATACATCGTTTCCATCGCGCCTAATACACCACCGCGGTCCGAAAGCTTGTCAAATTCGGTCATCACCGCCTCTTCTACTAAGTCCGTCAATTCCTCGATAATAAACGACCCTTGCAGTGGGTTTTCGTTTTTGGCAAGACCCAGCTCGTGATTGATGATCATCTGAATAGCTACTGCCCTTCGTACACTATCTTCTGTGGGCGTAGTTATTGCTTCATCATAGGCGTTAGTGTGCAGAGAGTTACAGTTATCATAGATGGCGTAAAGGGCCTGCAGGGTCGTCCTAATATCATTAAAGTCAATCTCCTGCGCATGAAGAGATCTACCTGAAGTCTGAATATGATATTTTAACTTCTGCGATCTTTCATTAGCTCCGTATTTATATTTTAGGGCCTTAGCCCAGATTCTCCTGGCCACTCGACCAATTACCGCATATTCTGGATCCACTCCGTTAGAAAAAAAGAATGATAGATTAGGAGCGAAGGCATCTATATCCATGCCGCGAGATAAGTAATACTCTATGAAAGTAAATCCATTAGATAAAGTAAAAGCTAATTGCGAAATGGGATTAGCCCCAGCCTCTGCGATATGATAACCAGAGATAGACACTGAGTAGAAGTTCTTTACGTGGTGATTAATGAAATATTGTTGTACATCGCCCATGAGCTGAAGAGAAAACTCAGTTGAAAATATACAGGTGTTCTGAGCCTGATCTTCCTTGAGAATATCTGCTTGAACAGTACCTCTAACGGCTTGTAGGGCCTTAGCCTTGAGCTCCTTATAGACAGCAGCATCCAGCACCTGATCACCAGTCAGTCCTAACAATAAGAGTCCCAAACCATCATTACCATGCGGTAGGGCGCCCTCGTACTTGGGGCGAGTGAATCCCTGATTATCATATACTTCTTGCAGCTTTTTTTCGACGCTTCCTGCTAAGCCATTCTTTATAATATACAGCTCACACTGCTGATCAATAGCGGCGTTCAAGTAATATGCACAGATAATCGCAGCTGGTCCATTGATGGTCATCGATACGGATGTACTGGAATGACAGAGATTAAAGCCCGAGTATAACTTCTTAGCATCATTCAGTGAGCTGATATTCACCCCCGAGTTACCTACCTTACCGTAAATATCGGGCCGGTGGTCAGGATCGAAGCCGTACAGTGTTACTGAGTCAAAAGCTGTAGATAATCGTTTTGCTGGGGTCTCTTGAGAAAGATAGTGGAATCGTTTATTCGTTCTTTCAGGGCCCCCCTCCCCAGCAAACATTCTGGTGGGATCCTCCCCTCTTCTCTTAAATGGGAATACACCTGCTGTAAAAGGAAATTCACCTGGTACATTCTCCTGTGCACTCCACTCTAATATCTCTCCCCAGTCACGATATCGAGGCAGTGAGACTTTAGGTATCTTAGATTGAGATAGCGATGTCGTATAGTTTTCGACCTTAATCTCCCTATCTCTGACTTGATAGGTGAAGTATTCTTGATGATAAGCTGACTTTTTTGCCTCCCAACCTTCGATGACCTCAAGACTGTCCTTGCTGAGTTGACGTCGCAGTTCGTTTTTAATTTTGTGTAGTTCTTCTTGAATAGTGGGCTCTGAGGAGAGCTCTAATACATTTTCTATACTGTACAATTGGGTGGCGAGCATAGCTTGGTCTCGCTGTGTTTGATCATAGGCTCTGATACTATTAGTTATTTCTGAAAGGTATCTCACGCGGGCAGGTGGGATGATGTATTGTTTCTCACTACGAGCTGTCCTTGTGTCATCGCTATCTACCATTGATGTGTGGAAGAGCTTATGCATGAGATGACTAAAGACGTTATTTACTCCAGGATCGTTGAACTGCGATGCGATGGTGCCAAAGACAGGCATATCTTTTAGGTCCGTCTCCCATAGTTCATGATTGCGCTGATACTGTTTCTGGACAGCCTTCTGAGCATCTAATGACCCGCGTTTGTCAAACTTATTGATGATGATCAGATCTGCAAAATCAATCATATCAATCTTTTCTAACTGAGAAGCTGCACCAAATTCTGGTGTCATGACGTACACCGAATAGTCAGCGTGATCCACAATCTCACTATCAGACTGTCCTATGCCCGAGGTTTCTAAGATAATTAAATCAAATCCAGCATATTTCAGTACCGCTATAGCATGATTGATGTCCTTAGACAAAGCCAAATTATACTGTCGAGTAGCCAGAGAGCGCATGTAAACACGGTCATTAGAGATGGCGTTCATCCTAATCCTATCACCCAATAGCGCGCCTCCTGTTTTTCGCTTAGAGGGATCAACAGAAATAATACCTAAGGTTTTTTCTGGATACTGAGCTAAATACCTCAGAACTAATTCGTCCACTAAGCTGCTCTTACCCGCTCCTCCCGTACCTGTAATGCCCAGTACTTTTACGTGGCTACCAGAGATAGCTGTATTCAGCTGCTTTAGCCATACCTCGCTTTTTTCTGGATAACTCTCTGCTGCCGATATCGCTCTGGCAATGGTGAAGTCATGCCTAGCCTTCACCTGAGACAGCTCTCCATCAAACTGATCTCCTACGGGAAAATCACTCTGACTCAGCAAATCATTAATCATACCCTGTAAGCCAAGTGCACGACCATCATCTGGAGTATAGATGCGAGTGATACCATACTTGTGTAGTTCATCTATCTCATCAGGAAGAATAGTACCTCCACCCCCGCCAAAGATCTTTATGTGACCAGCTCCTTTATCCTGAAGAAGATCAAAAGCATATTTGAAAAATTCATTATGCCCACCCTGGTATGATGTGATAGCTATCGCCTGTACATCTTCCTGAATAGCTGCAGTAACTATCTCAAGTACTGATCGATTGTGACCCAGGTGTATGACTTCTGCTCCAGATCGCTGCATGATCCGACGCATGATATTGATAGCAACGTCATGTCCATCAAATAAAGACCCTGCCGTTAGGACCCTAATTTTATTTTTTGATTTATACACCTCAGTATTTTGCATGACTATAGTTTAATTGCTATGTGTAAGTTACGATTATGAAATCCAAGAAATTTGCTGAATGGCAATTTTTTGACATCAGATAATATTCAAGAATGGATCACCAGCTTTTTCTTTAAAAAAGAGAAATACCTTGGCAGGTGGGTCAGACGACTTCCATACCAAGAGAAAGCTTCGCCATCAACTAATACACTGCGGACATCAGGTAGCTGCTCTGCTAAGTACAATCGATGCTTTTCTGAGAAAGGATAGGGCTCAGAAGAAAGAAAGATATAGTCTATATCCATTTTTTTGATCTGCTCTAATGATAGTTTAGGATAACGCCGCTGTTCTCGGCACACATTATGAAGTCCAAGCTCCTCCAAAATGTAGCTGATATAGGTCTCGCCTCCTACGGTCATATAAGGATCTCTCCAAATCAAATACAACACCCGCTGCCCGTTAAAGATAACTCGCGGCGCATGGTCTCGGAGAAGGCTCTCTAACTTTGACGCTTCTGCTAGACAATGACACATCTGCCCTATATCACGAAGGAGACTTAACACGTCCGCTATGCAGTTAATGTCAGATACGTATGTAGGGCAAAAAGTTGCAACAAGCTCAACTTGGTCTTGCACATTTTCTTCTTTGTTAGCTATGATTAAGTCAGGCTGCAATGCTCTAATGTCTTGGATACGTATCTGCTTAGTGCCTCCTATATTTGCCTTAGAGTGCCTTAAATCTGGAGGATGAACACAAAATTTGGTTACTCCTATGATCCGATTTGTTAATCCCAAATCAGCTAATAGCTCAGTAATAGATGGTACTAATGAAATAATTCGATGGCACGGATCAACTATTTCAATTGGTCGAGATAACTGGTCAAGGACGATCACTGCGCAGGTACATTGATATGCTGAAAAGGACAATGCAAGCACTGACTGCCACAACAGTATCCTCTCTTCAAATGATACGCTTCGGTCATGACTAATAATCCATCCAGAACGTAGTAGTCCACAGACGGTGGAGTGTCTTCCTTAGGTATTGATTCTACTTTTGAACCATGGGAGTTGTCCATAGGATAAATATAATCCAATACGATATATATTCCGAACGATCTTAATAACTCCTACAGTCTTATAAATTCACTATCAACAAAATAGTCATCCCTTTAAAACAGGCGTATTTCACTTCATCTCAGCCATTTATTAGTGCTGTATTACCTTTATTTATAATATGATAGGTCAATTTTGCATCATCATGATCGTGACAAACTCCAAGTTTGTGCCTAAACTCACAGGTCACAGCATAAATTAGAAAGATAAAAACGTTTTAGATGCAATATTGATCTATTTGCATATTAATCACATCATTTAAGTTAATTAAGAATTGGTATTAGGCAATTATCATGTTGGAGCGCCTGTAAGTCGCGCCTAACTTTGCCTTAGAATTTATTCATTCATTAAAATTTTTATGATGAAAAACATGTTATTTTTAATTGCAATTTGCTGTTTGACGCTACCACTATCTGCATTAGATAATGAGTCAGACAAAACCACTGTCACTGGAAAAATAATTACAATTGAGCTTAACCAGTCAACAAATTCGCCTGTAGAGGTCACCCTGAGAGATATATCAGGCTATCGGCTTTTACAAGAATCTTTACAAGCTCAGCAAGGAGGTCAGAGAAAATACAATCTCAAGAATCTACCAGCTGGAATGTACTACTTGGAGATACGCCAAGGCTTTAAGGTATCCACTACGACTATAGCAGTTAAAGACATTAATGCTACTGTCATTAAAGAGGAAACTATATACAGACCTGCGTGCTCTCAGAAAGATGTTCGTTGGAATGTAAATCTTCTACTACTGGATAAGGATGCTGAGCTATCAATCTATGATTCTTATTCAGAATTAATATATAAAGAGTCATATGATGGGCAAGTAAATGTTGCTAAAAGTTACAATTTATCCAAACTAAGTCCAGGCACTTACCAAGCCGTATTTGACATTGAAGGTGAAATATTCACTGAATCCATCTTTTTAAACTAACAGTTGCTCATTCGAACTAATGTAAGAGTGCTCAGAAAGGTTCTGAGCACTCTTTTTATTGATCCTACTCCTACATGAAATAAAATTGGATAACCAGCACCTTTCTGTAGGCCAGTAGTAGAACCTGCAAGCATTATTAATTGAGCTATACACGATTAAAAGTGCTTTGGATGCTCATAAACACTACATGCAGGAAAGCATATAGGTACATATAAGTAATTCTTGTAGTCTTCACCGGGACAATCAAGACTCTTTATATTCCGTAATATGACATTTTAGGACATTAAAACAAATAATATTCTGTCAGTGATGCAACTTATGGTCTATATTAACCATTATAGGTTTATTAATTACACAATGGGGTAATTTAGGACATGTAATGGTTAATCATAATGTAGACCATGGAGTATAGTCATGATAGCTTTGCAAAGAATTTATTACCCATTTAAAATATCAAATGATGAAAAACACATTATTAATTATTAGCATATTGATTTTCGCGATCGGAGGTCTATCTGCTTCAGAACTCGACCCCAATGTCAAAACGACAGCGGCTAAAACAATCATGATCATATTTGATCAGACGATTAATGCGCCTGTGGATGTCGTGCTTAAAGACGCAAAGGGATTTAAACTGCTGGAAGAGTCACTTAATTCTAAAGATGCTAAGAGTAGAAAGTATAACCTAAAAAATCTTCCAGTAGGTAATTACACCTTAGAGATCCATGAGGATTTTAAAATCACGACTGAGTCCATCACTATTGATAATGACGCGGTTATAGTTACGGATGAAGACGTTACATTTAAGCCAGTCTGTTCTCAGACTCAGGATCACTGGAATATCAATTTATTGTTATTGCAAAAGGATGCTGACATCACTATCTATAATACAGATGAGAAGCCAGTATACTCTGCCAAATTCAGAGGAGAGCAAAATGTAGCTCAGAGCTTCGATATCTCTAAATTAGATAAAGGCAATTATAATGCAGTCATCACAGTAGAAGGTATGACTTTTAGAGAGCCGGTATTCGTAAGATAGAGCAGAGGCGAGTAGCCTAAATGAATTATAAGGAAACACACTAAAAAGGTGACCTCGAATTGAGGTCACCTTTTTTTATGATATAAAATGTATTCGCGTAAGCCGGATTCTGTTATTCACCCTTAAGGTAAATCTCTATCATTTATCTGGCCTCAGCTTCGCAGCTGAGATCTAGCTGCCTACCCCTTTAGCTAGAATCCTAAGATTCTTCGACCGAGCAAGTCTTAATCTAAATATACGTGGCATTTCAGTCCATGAGGTTTATCCCAATAGCAGTTACCTGACTATCGCGTGAGCTCTTACCTCACGGTTTCACCCTTACCCTGCTACGGATAGCAAGGCGGTCTTGTCTCTGTGACACTTTCTGTATGACGCTAAGGCGTCACCCCATCCGTTAGATGGCATGGTGCTCTACACTGTCCGGACTTTCCTCCCCGACCATAGGTCAGAGCGATAGAGTCTGAATACTTGACAAATTTACAAAGATTTGAGAGAGATGTAATTTGATTCATATTATATATAGTTTTAATATGTAATTGATTAAATTTGAACTTATTACATTATTATGAAGGCATACGGATATGCATTGTCCTACTTTTCTCTTTTAGGTGCTCTCGCATTATTGATATCATGGCTGCAGATACCGCTATATAACCATATCAATATCGAACGCGTATTCGCTACTGACTTTACGGGTATTTTATTGCTGACAGGGCTTGTGATGGTATTCGTTATGCTCTTCGGCATCCAGCTCCATCTTTACAAGAAGTTGGTCGAAGTGTCCCCTGAAATAATATCTCGTGTCATTAATGTCGCCTTAGCGTTACTGACTATTTCCCCATTGCTGTATCTGATAGAGCTACCTATGATTCCTAGCGTAGTAGCGCTCATATCCTATACTCTTTTTTTCGATCTCTTCATTGAGACAAAAAAATTATCCTTGACATGGTGTATTTGGTGGATGATCATACTGGGTGCTTTTCTATCTCTATTAGTATTTAATCGAGTGGTCCATCAGCAAGACAAAAAAATAAAGGAGAATCTTGATACTGCCTACTTATTACCTTCTATCAATTATAGCTCCTTAGCGCGTAGGACAAAGAAAAAGGTGAATCAGTTAGATCTACAGCAGCTCAGTACTATACCCTATCCCTCAATGATCGCCTCCTTTGACATCGAGGCTTTTTATGCGTCAGATATAGCATCCATACAGCAAGACCTATCAGCTGATTATCGCCATTTTTATTGCTTTGATAATGAAGGGAAGTCTCTCATACAAGATTCCGAATACCTGCTCAGTGAGGTTAAAGTGAGGCTCGGCAGATCCATCTTGATCGGAGATCAAATCCTTTATGATCCATTCACCGCCAGCACATACTACCAATATGAATTAGATAACAGCGATCATCCTGGGAGCCCCTTTCAATTCTTCATAGAGTTTAATTCTTCTGATGGCCAGTCACTCCCAACTAATTATCAGCTCTATCGAGATCACGCTGCATACGGATCTCTGATTGATGGATATCCTGAGACCTTCACACCAGATGCTGATGAACCAAGCTACATTAGTCGCGGTAAGAAATTTATCACCAGCAGCTACCCTGACGGCTTCAGCTCCTTGTCTATCCATAACGTAGTAGACCTAATCAAACCGATATCACTGTTTTCCTACATTTTTGTCCTGCTTATCTTAAGCTCCCTTTTGCTTCTGGGTGCTAATAGAGTTAGACCTTTTCTACCAGCATCCATCAATACCAACTTTTTCACAGGCTCTCTACAAAATAAGATTCAGCTGACCATCATCATGCTGATCGTCTCATCTTTTATTTTAATTGGCTTTATTACTATCTATTACTTTAACCAGATATCAAATAAATATGCCAGAGTGGCGCTGGAAAGAAAGCTGGATTTAGCTACCAAGATGTTTCAGAAGGATGACTTTAACTATAATGAACTTCAAAACACCATCAACGATCTGCACCACTCAGAGGCAATAGATATCTATCTTTTTAATGAATCATCTAATGTTATAGCGACAAATTATAGAGCTAAGAGCTTGGATCAAGACATCCTCAGCTTCGATTCATTACAGACCTTTAGACGCTTCGAAATTGATGGGATGAGCTACCAGTCCATGACAGCTCAATTAGCAATTGTAGATGACTCGCCAGTATATTTAAAAATAATCACTGATAGCAAGTCAAATAGTGTGTCATATGTCAGTGATTTCATCGGTACACTCATTAACATTTACGTGTTCTTATTCATAATAGCAGGAGCCATTGCGATTTTTATATCAAAACCAATCACTGACCCTATTAGTGCTATCGGAGAGCGGATGAGGCAGCTCAAGCTCGGTAAACGTAATGAACCATTAGATTATAGCAGTGAGGATGAACTTGGAGCATTAGTGGAGGAGTATAATGCTATGATCAGCAAGCTGGAAGATAGCACTAAAATGATTGCCCAAACTGAACGTGATAATGCCTGGCGAGAAATGGCAAAACAAGTCGCCCATGAAATAAAGAATCCACTGACACCCATGAAGCTCAGCATTCAATATCTGCAGCGAGCCGTCAGCATGGCGGACGCCGATCCACATGAGCTGATCAATAGAATATCAAGCACTCTTATAGAACAGATTGACAACCTGACTCAGATAGCTAATGAATTCTCTAACTTCGGTACATTACCAAAGGGAAGTAATGAGAAGGTGATCCTTAATGAAGTGGTCGAAGCAATTCACGATCTTTTCAGAAAAAGAGATGATATGGATATCATGCTGGAAGAGCCCATAGATGATGTAGTAGTATTCGCAGATAAAAATCACTTAATACGGATCCTCAACAACTTACTGAAGAATGCCATGCAGGCCATACCAGAGCAAAAGCGTGGGCGAATCAATTTGCGCCTATATACAACAAGGAATACAGCCATCATCAAGGTATCCGATAATGGAACAGGCATACCAACTTCCATGCGTGATAAGATATTTACACCAAACTTTACTACTAAAAGCTCAGGAACTGGTTTAGGCCTCGCTATCTCAGCGACTATGTTAGAGACTTTTAATGGCAAGATCTATTTCGAAACAGAAGAAAATATCGGAACAGACTTCTACATTGATATACCTCTGATGAGGACAGAAGAAGTATCATCAAAGGAATATGAACAAATAGAAAATAGAGTATATTTGGATTAGAACTTTTTAGACAGAGAAAGGTTATAATCATATATATGAATCCTATTTTAATTAATATATTGATAGTCATCCTGACAGTTGTTACCATGGAATTCGTAGCGTGGTTCGCTCATAAGTATTTGATGCATGGCTTACTTTGGTCATGGCATGAGGATCACCATAAGCCGCATGAAAATGAAGGCTTCTTCGAAAAAAATGATCGATTTTTCTTGATTTTTGCTGTGCCCAGTTTTCTATGTTATTTATTTGGCAGCTTTGGCGGAGGACTAAGCTTTTTACTTTTCGTCGGTATCGGCATTTCAATATATGGCCTTATATACTTCTTGATCCACGACGTGTATATCCACCAAAGATTTAAATGGTTTAGACAGCTAGACTCTAAATATTCTCGCGCTATTCTCAGAGCTCATGGCGCTCATCACGCTAAGCAAACTAAGGAGGATTGTGAGTCCTTTGGTCTACTTGTGGTTGATAATAAATTTTTCAAGAAGAGGAAAAAGAAAAATCAACAAACCTAATCACAGAATTCACGCAACACTGGGGATTATTTTTCTAAACATATCGTCAGGCAATTGCTTCATGGCTTTTATTGGTATAAACCACTGACTTAACTACTTTTGTCTCAAGATGCACGACATAGAGCCATACCATAAATGGAGAGAACATTATACCGCCTCAGAAGATGAAAATTCTCCCTTCTACGGCCGAGTTTATGATGAGTTCAAATTCACAAATAAAGTGTACAACTACTTTATCCACCCTCAGTGGGATGAATTTGGTTCACCAACCCTATATGCAAAGATCATCTATGCAGATTATCAAAACGGTGTAGCCTGTATTGAGCTGATCGGAGAGTGGAATGATTGCATCTCAAATGATATTATGTTTCTCAAACGAGAGATTATCGATGAAATGATGACGCATGATGTTCATAAATACATCGTGATGTGTGACAATGTGCTAAATTTCCACAGTTCGGATGATAGCTATTACGAGGAGTGGTATGATGATGTGAAAGATGAGAATGGATGGATTGTATTTCTTAATACCTTAGAGCATGTGATGCAGGAGATGGAATCAGTCAGACTACAGCATTATGTCAATTTTGGACCGAATTATAACGGCATCAATTGGAGAAAGATTAAACCTTCAATTATTGCAGACTATATCGAAGATATACAATCTAATGAAATTAGCCAGCTCTCTTATTAAGCCAAACAATACATGCATAAATCAGGATTTGTAAATATCATAGGAGAACCTAATGTAGGCAAGTCCACGCTGATGAACGCCCTGGTAGGAGATAAGATGTCTATTATCAATAGTAAACCTCAAACGACTCGACATAGAATCATTGGAATCTACAATGATGATGACCACCAAATCGTATTTTCAGATACACCTGGATGGATAGAGGAGGCACATTACAAGATGCAGGAAGTTATGAATAAGTTCGCCTACTCTACTTTCGAAGATGGCGACGTGCAGCTCTTGATCATCGACGTACTACGCGAGCCTGATCTCGACAATAGGCTGATAGATAAGATGAAAAAATCTTCTGATAGTAAAGTACTTATCCTCAACAAAATAGATGAAGCGTCCTCAGAGAAAGTAGCGGAAATCAGAAAGCTATGGGAAGAGACATTAGTTTTTGATCATGTTTTCGAAATATCGGCTAAATTAAGAACTGGTGTAGATTCTCTATTTGACCATATCAAATCTGTACTGCCTGAAGGTCCTGCTTACTATCCTAAAGACCAGCTCACAGATAAGCCCGAACGATTCTTCGTCAGTGAGATGATCAGAGGTAACATTTTAGAGCTATATCATCAAGAAATACCATATTCTGCAGAGGTAGAGATAGAAGAATTTAAGGAGTCTCTTCTAAGAGGCGAAGATTTTGTCAGGATACGAGCCAACATATACGTTAACCGTAAAACACAGAAATCAATTATCATCGGCAAGGGAGGGGCAGCCATTAAACAGTTGGGTATATCTTCCAGAAAAGATATTGAAGAGTTTCTGGGTAAAAGAATACATCTTGAACTATTTGTAAAAGTAGCAGAAGGATGGAGAGATAATCAGTCTAAACTTAATCAATTCGGATACAAATAATGTCAGAAGTAGTCGCAATAGTCGGAAGACCTAATGTAGGCAAATCAACCCTATTCAATCGCCTCATAGGGGCCAGAACAGCTATTATTGATGACATCAGCGGCGTGACCCGAGATAGAATCTATGGATTCTCTGATTGGAATGGCAGATCATTCACCGTGATCGATACTGGAGGCTTCGTCACAGGCAGCGAAGATGTATTCGAGAAGGCTATACGGCATCAGGTCAAGCTAGCCATGGATGAGGCCGACATCATCATATTTCTTACTGATGTGACCACGGGCATTACGGACTTGGATGCAGATGTCGCTGATATGCTTCGTAAGACTGATAAGAACGTTATTCTAGCTGTGAATAAAGTAGACAACAGTACCAGACTACTCTCAGCTAATGAATTCTGGGCACTCGGCTTTGAGAACACCACCTTTCTTTCCTCTATGACGGGGAGCGGGTCAGGCGAGCTTTTGGACTTAGTGACTGAACTCTTGCAGCCTAAGCAAGAAGAAGATGAAGGTAAAAAAGAGGTCCCTCGACTCGCTGTGGTAGGCCGTCCTAATGTAGGCAAATCATCATTTGTGAATAGCCTGCTGGATGAGGAGAGAAATATAGTGACGGATATAGCTGGGACTACTAGAGACTCCATCCACTCCTACTATCAGAAATATGGAATGGAATTCATTCTGATAGATACGGCTGGAATCCGAAAAAAGAAAAAGGTCCACGAAGATTTAGAATTTTACTCCGTCATCAGGGCGGTCAAGTCTATCGACGAAGCTGATGTTTGTCTTCTGCTGATAGACTCCACACTTGGCGTAGAAGCACAGGATATGAACATCCTAAATCTAATCATCACACGGAAGAAAGGCCTTGTTATACTGGTCAATAAGTGGGATCTGGTGGAAAAGGATACGCACACTGCAAAAGAGTATGAGCAGATGATAAAGCAGAAGATCGCTCCATTTAATGATGTGCCTGTGCTTTTCATTTCTGCTATGGAAAAACAGAGGATCTTCAAAGCATTAGAGATAGCGAAGGAGGTTCACCTTAGAAGAAGTGCTAAGATCAAAACTTCAGAACTGAATGATCGAATACTGCCAATATTAGAGAAAAATCCACCCCCGAGCCATCGAGGTCGTTTCATTAAAATAAAATTTATCACTCAGCTACCTACCTATTATCCTAGCTTTGCCTTTTTCTGTAACCACCCACGTCATGTCAAAAAGGATTACAAAAATTTCATCGAAAATAAAATGAGGGAGTTATTTGATTTCACGGGTGTTCCCATCAGCATCTATTTCAGAGAAAAGTAGCTTCAATATTATGAAAATTATAGTCACAGGAGCCTCAGGACAAGTAGGGTCAGAACTACGTGCCTTAAGTAAAGAGCACGAGGAGCATCAATTCACCTTTCTGAGTCGTAATGACTTAGATATAACTGATGCAGCTGCCGTCCAGCAGCTATTTGATAAGCTTCGTCCAGACGCCTGCATCAACTGTGCAGCCTACACAGCAGTAGATAAAGCGGAGACTGAGATAGCGAGCAGCTACGCTATTAATGTTACTGGCACTACACATCTCGCGACAGCATGCGCCGCTCACCAATCCATATTTTTACACTACTCTAGCGATTACGTATATCACTCAGTGCATGACCGACCTATACAAGAAATAGACGCGACGACACCTCAAGGCATCTATGCCAAGCATAAATTAGAAGGAGAAATCGAGGCACTAAACGTATGTTCAAGAAGTATCATATTAAGAACATCTTGGGTCTACTCATATTTCGGCCATAACTTCGTAAAAACTATGCTAAAGCTGGGGCAAGACAGGGCTGAGCTATCCATTGTAGCGGATCAGGTCGGCGCGCCTACCTATGCACATGATATAGCTGCTGTCAGCTTGAGCATCTTACATAAGCTGGGCGACCATAAAGCACCAGCTAGCGTTTTTGGCATATACAATTTTAGTAACGCAGGACAAACGAACTGGGCTGACTTCGCTGCTACTATATTTCAAATTAGCGACGTCAACTGTACAATTAATCATACGACTACTGCGGCATATGGTGCTCCAGCAGCCCGACCTCTGTGGAGTGTTCTCTCGCATACTAAACTAAAAAGCGTTTTCGACATTGAACCAAGACATTGGGAGATAAGTCTGAAAGAATGTCTGAATAAGCTGCAATTCAGTAAATATCCTCCCATATCATAACCCATGGAATTTAAGAGCTTTGTGTGAAATGATAACTGAGCTAATCTGCAGCTATGCGACCTTTTAAATCGAGGATTTTATGTAAATTATCACTTGATATGAAGCTTACCACATTACTCAGCCTATTGTTTATTATCTGTTGCTCTATAGAGAATTATGCTACACATAATAGGGCTGGGGAAATCACCTATGAGCAAATAGGCGAGTTGACGATCAGAGCCACGATCACTACCTATACTAAGACTAGTAGCTCAGCGGCTGATAGAGATAGCGTGGAAATCTTTTGGGGAGATGGGACTACAGAGTGGGTGCTGCGATCAAATGGTCAAGGAGACCTACTGCCAAATGACATTAAAGTGAATCGCTATATTGCGGAGCACACCTACCCAGGTAGAGGTACCTATACTATTTCGATGACTGATCCGAATAGAGTAGCATCTATTCTCAACGTTAATTTTCCCAATTCGGTGAATGTCCCCTTCTACTTAGAAACGACCTTCACTTTGCTTAACCCGCTATTTCAAGGAAGGAATAACTCGGTCACGCTACTGCAGCCGCCAATTGACTTTTCCTGTGTCGGCCAAGTGTTCGTACACAATCCTAATGCATTTGACGCTGATGGTGATAGCCTGGCTTACGAATTTACGATTCCAAGATTCGAAAGAGATCAGGCAGTACCAGAATACCTATTCCCAGATGAGATCAGTCCAGGTGAAGATAACCAAATCGCCCTTGATCCAATCACGGGTACTTTTACATGGAATAGTCCACAAAGACCAGGAGAATATAACATAGCCTTTAGGATCAAAGAATTTAGATCAGGCGTATTGATTAACAGTACAGTGAGAGATATGCAGGTCTTCGTAAGAAATTGTACTGACGCCCCTCCTGAGATTGAAGTAGTAGAATCAATCTGTGTTGTAGCAGGAGAATTAGTTACTATCGATCTATTGGTGAATGACCCAGATTCTTTTGATCTGGTATCTGTCAGTGCTACAGGCGGTCCATTTGAGTTTGAAGAGAGCAGTGCTGCGATCTCAAATTCTAATATTTTTCAGTCAACGCCGATTAATGCTATCTTTAGTTGGCAGACAACTTGCGATCATATTTCTCAAGCAGAATATCAAGTGGTGTTTAGAGCTGTAGATAATTCATTCGGTGATACCACAGGTCTGGCAGATCTAAAGACGCTAAGGATAAAAGTTATAGGCCCGCCTCCCCAAGATCTACAGGCGATTGGCATTGAAGACCGCGTAGATCTCAGTTGGGAATTTCCTTATGAGTGTGAAGAGACAGAGGTCATCGAGTTTTTAGGTTTCTCCGTATGGCGTAAGGTGGGTTCATCTGAAATCAGTCAGGACAGCTGCTATAATGGCTTAGGTGGGACTGGATATCAAGAAGTCATCTTTATAACTAAAGATAATGATGGATCTCGATACAATGTAAGTGACACAAATGTAGAATCCGGAGTCATCTATTGCTACAGGATTTTAGCAGAGTTCTCGCAGTTGACAGATTCAGGTAACCCCTTTAATCGCGTTTCTTCTATAGCCAGTAATGAGGTCTGCATGATCTTGAAGCAAGACTTTCCCCTAATTACTAAAGTCTCGGTCGTAGAAACCGATATCAATGACGGGGTCGTCGATATCGCTTGGACAAAGCCATCTCCCACGGATCTTGACACCATTCAGAACCCTGGACCATACAGATACCAACTCCTGCGTTCCGATGGTAACTCTGCATTTGAAGATGTTATTGGGGCTAGCTTTATCATCGAAAACTTCAGCGATATTGTCGATACCTTTTTTACGGATAGTAATCTTAACACCTCCGATAACAGATATGACTATCAGATAGCATTCTATGACACCGATATTACCGAAAATAGCAGAAATTCTTTCAATGCTACATCTGTCTTTCTAAATGTGTCGCCGACTGACCAAGCGATTAATTTATCTTGGACCTCTGATGTACCCTGGCAGAATAGGGAGTATATCATCTACAGAGTCAATGGGGATAATTTAGACTCACTTGGCACCAGCATCAGTAGAGAATTTACAGATCAAGGACTTATCAATGATCAGGAATACTGCTATGTGGTGACTGCGTTAGGTTCATACGGATTAGATAATGTACCACAAGTATTAGTAAATAATTCTCAGATTGCTTGCGGTGCACCGAGTGATGATGTCGCTCCGTGCGCACCTGGAGTCACAGTAGAAAATGTCTGCACTGCACCGAATCTTTTTGATGATGCAGAAGCACTATTTAATATTATTAGATGGGAAGTGGAAGATGACTGCGAGACACTAAGCGATCTTGCAGGCTATCAAGTCTATTTTAGTACCTCCATGGATGACAATGGATCTGTGGTAGGTACCCTTGATGGTCAAAGCAATCGAGTATTTGAACACAGCCCATCGTTTGGGGTAGCTGGCTGTTATTCCGTATCTAGCCTCGATGAGAAGGGTAATGAAAGTGTTCCAAGTGCTATAATCTGTACAGAAAATTGTCCAACATATCAACTACCAAATAGTTTTACTCCTAATTCTGATGGAGCTAATGATCTATTCACGCCCATCAGTTCTCAATTTATAGCAAGAGTGGAAATGGAAATTTATAACAGGTGGGGTCAGAAAGTATTCGTGACAGATAATCCAGCTATCGATTGGGATGGGACTAATCTCAGTGGGAAGACATTGGAAGACGGTGTATATTACTACACTTGTGTCGTATTTGAGCAGAAGCTGAATGAAATAGAAGAAAGAAGTGAAATCCTCAATGGATTCATCCACCTCATAAAAGGAGAATAATATGTTTTCAGGTATAGTCGAGGCACTCGGTGTCGTGAGAAAAATAGATGCAGAAGGTACTAATAAAAATTTCCATATCGAATCATCAATATCAGCTGAGCTATACATTGATCAGAGTGTTTCACACAATGGTGTGTGCCTCACCGTAGTAGCGATTTATGATGACAGACATATCGTTACAGCTGTGGATGAGACATTAGTCAAAGCCAATTTGAACGACCTTAAAGTAGGAAGTCTCGTTAATCTGGAAAGGTCTGTATCACTAAATACCAGACTAGATGGGCACATGGTTCAAGGCCATGTCGATAGCACCATACTATGCATCAATAAGGATGATAAAAACGGAAGTTGGATTTTTAAGTTCCAGTATAACGAGAAGGATGACGCGCTGCTTGTAGATAAAGGTAGCATCTGTATTAATGGTGTCAGCCTGACTTTAATTAATCCTTCTGATGGTACACTGGAAGTGACGATCATCCCTTATACCTATGAGCATACGACTTTTAAGGATATTCAAATTGGCGATAGAGCTAACGTAGAATTTGATATTATTGGCAAATATGTGAATAAGTATTTGAGTCAGATTAAAATAGCTTGATTAAGCAACATACCCTATAGAATCATCAACCAATCGGGTAATAAAAGCATCTTGTATGACTGGAGATTCTCTCATTGGGAATATTCAATCAACAAAAAAAGTGAGTGACGTCACCACACGACAACCTTCGGTATAAAAGTCACCATCGTTCGCATCCCTGCTAAGGATACTCAGAAGTAAACGACGCTTCGCCGCAGATGCACTATCTCATTAGCCCAGTACGAAGTACTGAGATAAGTCGGGATATTCAGAGTAGGTATACTCAGAAGTAATCATAGTTACGCCGTAGGTGCAATACTTGTTAGCCCAGTACGAAGTACTGGGAAAGATTGTAGAGAGAGGCTTGGTTAAAGAGATTTTTGAATATTAATAGAAAGATTTAACCAGTGTTAAAATGAAAAAGGCTTCACAATTTCTATTGTGAAGCCTATGTCATTATGTCTTAATTAATTTAGACTATTCGGTGACTACTGGAACAGCTACTTCTAATTCTCCTTCTTCGGCCTCAGGCTGAAGAATCTCTTTTGGTACGACTTTCATCTCTCTATAATCTTTAATTCCTGTACCCGCTGGTATTAGCTTACCAACGATGACATTCTCTTTAAGACCATTGAGATAATCTCTCTTTGCACCTATAGCCGCAGTACTCAATACTTTAGTGGTCTCTTGGAAAGAGGCTGCTGAAATCCAGCTCTCTACCCCAAGTGATGATTTTGTGATACCCTGCAAGATCGGCTTAGCCGTCGCAGGCACAGCATCTCTGAACTGGGTTATCTTTTTATCATTTCGTTTGAGATAAGAATTCTCCTCTCTAAGCTGCCTGATAGATACCAATTGACCAGCTCGAAGTACTTCTGATTCACCAGGATCAGTGATGAATTTTTTATCAAAAATCCAATCATTCATCTCATTGAAATTCACTTTCTCAACTGCTTCTCCCTCTAAGAAAATTGTATCCCCCGGATCTTCTATCTCTACTCTTCTCATCATTTGTCTCACAATAACTTCAATGTGCTTATCATTGATCGTGATACCTTGGCTACGATATACTTCTTGGATACCATTCACTAAGTACTGCTGTACAGCGAATGGACCTTTAATACTGAGAATATCGATTGGTGCAGTGGCTCCGTCAGACAGCTGTGTCCCAGCTCTTACGAAATCACCCTCTTGCATCAGCAAGTGCTTAGACAGACCTACAAGATATTTGCGCTTCTGCTCCGTTTTCTCATCCTCCACGAATACTTCTCTATTTCCTCTTTTGATCTTACCAAAAGATACAATACCATCTATCTCGGATGTCACTGCTGGATTAGAAGGATTACGCGCCTCGAATAGTTCTGTTACCCTAGGTAATCCACCCGTAATATCCTGAATTGAGCCAAGCTTACGCGGTATTTTAGCAATTTTATCACCTGAGTTAACTTCGACTCCATTCTCTACTGAGATGTACGCTCCCACAGGTAGATTGTAATTTTTCAGCTCGGTGCCTTTGGCATTGACAATCTTAAGTGTTGGAATCTTCTTTTTGTTTTTAGATTCCATGACGACCTTCTCTACATAACCAGTTTGATCGTCTCTTTCAGTTCTAAAGGTGGCCCCTTCTTCTATATCTTCATACTGGATCAGACCACCAAATTCTGATATGATCACGGCATTAAATGGATCCCACTCACAGATCACTTCACCTTTGGTAATTTTCTTCTTGTCTTTAACAAAGAGAGTCGCTCCGTAAGGGATGTGTAACGTACCAAATACTTTACGCGTCTCTGAGTCAACAATTCTAATTTCACCAGATCTGGAGAGGACGACCTCAGATTTATTACCGTTCTCTACTGATGTAGTCGTCTTGATATTATCAAACTCCATCACACCGTCGAACTTAGAGACTAACTGATTCTCAGCTTTTGTAACAGACGCGATACCACCAACGTGGAAAGTACGTAGAGTCAACTGTGTACCAGGCTCTCCAATACTCTGAGCAGCGATGATACCCACACTATCTCCAATATTGGCAATTCTTCCAGATGCAAGGTTTTTACCATAGCACTTAGCACAAACACCTGTCGAAGACTCACAGGTCAATACTGATCTTATCTTGACCATCTCAACTCCTATGTCATCTATTTCTTTTGCTTTTTTCAGCGTAATATATTCTGCTGAACCTAATAGCACCTCATCCGTGACTGGATGTAGGATGTCTCTTAAAGCATATCTTCCTGTAATTCTTTCGAATAATGGCTGTACGATGTTCTCATTATCATCTTTGAGAGCTGTCGTATTAATCCCTCTCAGCGTCATACAATCTTGCTCGGTGATGATAACATCCTGCGATACATCCACAAGTCTTCTAGTCAGATACCCTGCATCGGCCGTCTTAAGGGCGGTATCAGCAAGACCTTTACGTGCTCCGTGAGTCGAGATAAAATATTCCAATACGGATAGACCCTCTAAAAAGTTAGACAATATTGGGTTTTCAATGATCGATCCCCCAGTATCTCCTGATTTTCTCGGCTTGGCCATCAAGCCCCTTAGTCCACACAGTTGCTTAATCTGCTGCTTAGATCCCCTCGCGCCTGAGTCAAGCATCATATATACAGAATTGAATCCGTCCTTATGCTCAGCTAATTCTTTCATCAGATTATCGGTAATGCGATTATCCGCGAAAGTCCACTTATCTATAATCTGGTTGTATCGTTCATTATTGGTGATGAGTCCCATATTATAATTATCCCAAACTTCATCTACCTCGGTATTAGCCTCTTTAAGCGTTTTCTCCTTAATCGTAGGATTAATCAAATCACCTAAATTAAAGGATAAGCCTCCCTTAAATGACCAATAAAATCCTAAAGTTTTAATCTCATCGAGGAGCGTCGCAGTTACATTGAAGTTAGTTCTGTTTATAATATCTCCAATAATACGCTTCAAGTTACGCTTAGTCAATAGATCATTGATAAACGGTATTGTATCAGGAACAGCTTCATTAAAGATCACTCTTCCTACAGTCGTTTCTACGATGCCTGTGATCATCTCCCCTTCTTCATTCTCCACCCTGGTTCTGACTTTAATCGCAGCATGTAGATCCACCTGCCCTTCATTAAAGGCAATAATCACTTCTTCCGGAGAGTAAAAAATAGACAGTTTAATGGACTCATCTCTGGACCTCTCCTTAGTCAAATAGTATAAACCAAGCACCATATCCTGTGAGGGCAGGGTAATCGGAGAACCATCTTGTGGGTTCAACATATTATGAGAGGAGAGTAGTAATACTTGAGCTTCTAGTATAGCTGCCTGACTGAGCGGAACATGTACCGCCATCTGGTCTCCGTCAAAATCCGCATTAAAAGCACCACATACCAAGGGGTGCAATTGGATAGCCTTACCTTCGACTAACTTAGGCTGGAAAGCCTGTATAGATAGTCTGTGAAGTGTTGGTGCTCGGTTGAGCATGATCGGATGGCCCTTTAGAATATTTTCCAATATCTCCCAAATGACTGGCTCTTTTCGATCCACTAATTTTTTAGCAGATTTGACAGTCTTGACGATACCTCTTTCTATCAGTTTTCTAATGACGAATGGCTTGAAGAGCTCAGCCGCCATAGCCTTCGGAAGTCCACACTCATGAAGTTTCAGATTAGGTCCTACGACAATCACTGATCTACCTGAATAATCTACCCTTTTACCAAGTAAATTCTGACGGAACCTACCCTGCTTTCCTTTGAGAATATCACTCAGAGATTTTAATGATCGTCCTCCCTCTGCTTTTACAGCATTAGATTTTCGTGAGTTATCAAACAGAGAATCCACTGCTTCTTGGAGCATCCGTTTCTCATTACGCAAGATAACTTCAGGAGCCTTTATTTCAAGCAATCTTTTCAGACGGTTATTCCTGATGATCACCCTTCTGTATAAGTCATTGAGGTCAGAACTCGCAAATCTACCTCCATCTAATGGTACCAAAGGTCTTAGCTCTGGTGGAATGACAGGCAAATACTGAATGACAGCCCACTTTGGCTCATTCACCATCCGAGTATGACCATCTCTAAATGCTTCAACGACTCTCAATCTCTTCAGTGCTTCTGACTTCCGCTGCTGAGATGTCTCAGTCGCAGCCTGATGTCGTAGATCATATGATAGCTGGTCCAAGTCTAAAAGATCTAACAGATCACTTACTGACTCAGCTCCCATCTTAGCGATGAACTTTTGAGGATCGGTATCTTCCAACATCTGATTACCCTCTGGAAGGGAGTCAAGTACTTCGAAGTACTCCTCCTCTGTCAGTAAGTCTTTAATATTGAGGTCTTCTTCTTTCACACCAGGCTGAATGACAACATATCTCTCGTAGTAGATTATCGTCTCTAACTTCTTAGATGAGAGTCCTAAGAGGTAGCCTATTTTATTAGGAAGCGACTTAAAAAACCAGATGTGTACCACAGGTACAACCAGCTTGATGTGGCCCATTCTCTCTCTCCTGACTTTCTTCTCAGTTACCTCTACACCGCATCTATCACAGACGATTCCCTTATATCTTATTCTTTTATATTTACCACAGTAGCACTCATAATCTTTCACTGGGCCGAAAATTCGCTCACAGAAGAGACCATCTCTTTCTGGCTTATACGATCTATAGTTGATCGTCTCAGGCTTCAGCACTTCACCATATGATCTCTCCAAGATATCATCAGGCGAACAGAGGCTGATCGTGATTGAGTTAAAATTTGATGTGGTTCTATTTGCAATATTCTTTTTGAATGGCATTGGCTATAGATTCTAATTTTAATTAAAACTGACTACTCGAATTTAATATCAAGCGCTAATCCTCTAAGTTCGTGTACCAGGACATTGAATGATTCTGGTATGTTCGGTAACGGCAGGTTGTCTCCTTTGACAATAGCTTCATATGCTTTGGCTCTTCCTACGATATCATCAGACTTTATCGTCAACAACTCTCGCAGGATATTGGATGCTCCAAAAGCTTCAAGAGCCCAGACCTCCATCTCTCCAAAACGCTGTCCACCAAACTGTGCTTTACCACCTAGCGGCTGCTGCGTAATTAATGAGTAAGGACCAATTGACCTGGCGTGCATTTTATCATCGACCATGTGAGATAATTTCAGCATGTAGATTACGCCGACAGTCGCCTCTTGGTGAAATCTATCCCCTGTCTCACCATCTGAAAGGTAAGCTTGTCCAAGACTCGGAAGGTCACACTTCTGTATATACTCCTCAATCTCACCCATGCTCGCTCCATCAAAAATAGGCGTCGCGAATTTCATCCCCATTTTTTCTCCAGCCCATCCAAGAACCGTCTCGAATATCTGACCTAGGTTCATCCTTGATGGTACGCCTAATGGATTCAATACGATATCTACTGGAGTACCGTCCTCTAAGAATGGCATGTCTTCTAATCTGACAATTCTGGAAACGATTCCTTTATTACCATGTCTTCCGGCTAACTTATCCCCGACTTTCAACTTACGCTTCTTAGCAAGATATACTTTCGCTAACTTCAAGACACCCGCAGGGAGCTCATCACCAATACTGATGTTAAATTTCTCTCTTTTGTATTTACCTACTTCTTCATTAGTCTTGATCGAGTAATTGTGAAGTAATGTGGCAATCAATTTATTAATATTATCATCAGTCGTCCAGTTAGAGTAATCGACCTGAGAGAAGTTTATATTCTTCAAGACTTTGTTACTAAACTTAGTCCCCTTTGGAATTAACTCTTCATTGTAGATACTGGATACTCCTTGAGAAACTCGTCCCTTCAGAAGTACCATCAATTTATCTATGAGAATCGTCTTAAGCTCATTTAGCGTTACCTCATGTCGGTCATCCAGCTTAGAGAGAATCTCTTTCTCTTGTACCTTTTGAAATTTGTCTTTCTTCGCTCTGGCAAATAACTGCTTATTTATAATGACACCCTTAGTAGAAGGGGGCGCTTTAAGTGAAGCATCCTTCACATCGCCAGCCTTATCACCAAAGATAGCACGTAAGAGTTTTTCTTCTGGTGTAGGATCGGACTCACCCTTAGGTGTGATCTTACCGATCAAGATGTTACCCTCATTAATCCATGCTCCGACTCTAATGACACCATTTTCATCAAGATCCTTAGTAGCTTCCTCACTGACATTTGGAATATCATTGGTCAATTCTTCTTCGCCGAGCTTTGTGTCTCTGACGTCAAGCTCAAAATTCTCAATGTGCAGAGAGGTGAAAATATCATCTCGCACGACGCGCTCTGAGAGTACGATAGCATCCTCAAAATTATATCCTTTCCAAGGCATAAATGCTACCTTAAGATTTTGACCTAAAGCCAATTCTCCTTTTTCAGTGGCATACCCGTCGCATAAAAGACTACCTTTTTTCACTCGATCGCCTTTTTTCACAATGGGCTTCAAGTTGATACACGTACCCTGATTCGTCCTTCTGAACTTAATCAGGCTATATGACTTTATATTATCTTCGAATGAGACTAACTGCTGCTCCTCTGTACGATCATATTTGATCACGATCTCATTAGCATCGACATATTCTACGACACCTTCTCCTTCCGCATTAATAAGCATCCTTGAATCTTCAGCTACTTTTCCTTCTAAGCCTGTACCTACTATAGGAGAGGCAGGCTTAACGAGAGGTACTGCTTGGCGCTGCATGTTAGAGCCCATCAAGGCTCGGTTAGCATCATCATTTTCTAAGAATGGTATCATGGACGCAGATACTCCGACGATCTGATTCGGAGCGACGTCCATATATTCTATTTCTTTGGGAGCGAGTACTGGGAAGTCACCGTGCTCTCTACATTTAATCTTATCAGTTACGAAGGTGCCTTTATCTGTTAGTCCCGCATTCGCTTGAGCAATCTTCTTGAAATCTTCTCCTTCAGCGGATAGGTATTGGGCTTCATTTTTTATATCTACAACCCCGTCTTCTACCTTTCTATATGGTGTCTCTAAGAAACCCATTTTATTCACTTTAGCGTGAACGCATAGGGTAGATATTAACCCAATATTAGGCCCCTCAGGTGTTTCAATAGTACATAATCTACCATAATGAGAATAGTGCACATCCCTGACTTCAAATCCAGCTCTTTCTCTTGACAAACCTCCTGGTCCAAGAGCTGAAATCCTTCGCTTGTGGGTAATCTCCGATAGAGGATTCGTTTGATCTAAGAATTGTGATAACTGAGACGTTCCGAAAAATGAATTAATTACTGAAGATAATGTCCTTGCGTTGATCAAGTCAATCGGTGTAAAGACTTCATTGTCTCTCACGTTCATTCTTTCTCTAATAGTCCTCGCCATTCTTGCAAGACCGACTCCAAACTGAGCATACAATTGCTCTCCGACGGTTCTTACACGTCTGTTACTCAAGTGATCAATATCATCAAGCTCAGCTTTCTGATTAATTAAACTGACCAAGTATTTCACTATTTCGATAATATCGTCCTTTGTAAGTACGAGAAGCTCTCTATCCACATCCAAGCCAAGTTTTCTATTGATCTTATACCTACCTACTTCACCAAGATTATATCTCTTATCTGAGAAGAATAATTTATCAATGATACCGCGAGCTGTCTCTTCATCCGGCGGATCTGTTCCTCTCAGTTGTCTGTATATATGTACGACAGCCTCCATTTCAGAACTGGTAGGATCCTTCTGAAGTGTGTTATATATAATGCTGTAATCTTCGGTTACATTCTCTTTCTGCAATATGACGATCTCCGTCTCTGCATCCAAAATGAGCTGGGTATTAGCCTCGTCCAAGACAACATCCCGCTCGAGGATGATCTCATTTCTTTCTATAGTAACTACTTCTCCAGTGTCTTCGTCAACAAAATCTTCTGTCCACTTACGCAATACCCTCGCTGCTAATTTTCGACCAAGCGCTTTTTTTAGATTTTTCTTATTCGCAGTAATCTCATCCGCTAGTTCAAAGAGATTGAGTATTTCTCTATCTGAATCATAACCTATGGCTCGTAAGAGTGTCGTAACTGGGAATTTTTTCTTCCTGTCAATGTACGCATACATGACGGTATTGATATCAGTAGCAAACTCCATCCATGCACCCTTGAAAGGGATGACTCTGGCAGAGTAAAGCTTAGATCCATTAGGGTGATAACTTTGGCTAAAGAATACACCAGGTGATCTATGCAGTTGCGACACGATGACTCTTTCAGCACCATTCACTACGAAAGTACCTTTAGGGGTCATGTAAGGTATATTGCCTAAAAAGACATCTTGCACGATGGTTTGAAAATCGACGTGTTCTTCATCATTACATGACAGTCTAAGCTTAGCCTTCAGAGGGACGCTGTGTGTCAACCCTCTCTGCATACACTCCTCAATGCTGTAACGCGGAGGATCGATAAAATAATCCAAGAATTCTAGAACGAAGATGTTTCTGGCATCCGTAATAGGGAAGTTCTCTTGAAATACTCTGTATAGGCCCTCGGCATTTCGATTCTCCGGTGTCGTCTCCAACTGGAAAAATTCTTGAAATGACTTAAGCTGGATCTCGAGTAGATCAGGATATTGGGATGGTAATTGGATTTTACCAAAGTTCACTCTTTGCAGAGCGGCTGAAGTATTAGCTGCCATTAGTAAATTTTAAGTTTAAGTACTTGCAGGGTAGAAATCGTTATTCCTATCGAACTGCGTAAAAATAACCATAGGCCTAACCAGTGCACTGCACTAGCTAAGCCATGTGATTATATTTTATTTAGAAACGGAATCAATATAGATAATTGGATCAGAGTTAGAATTACTTTAATTCTACGTCTGCTCCAGCTGCCTCTAAGGCACTCTTCATTGATTCGGCGTCAGCCTTAGGTACACCTTCTTTAAGTGCTCCAGGTGCTCCGTCCACTAATTCCTTAGCTTCTTTTAAGCCTACTCCTAAAAGATTTTTCACTTCTTTGACGACTGCGAGTTTAGCAGCGCCAGCTGAGTTTAAGATAACATCGAACTCTGTCTTCTCCTCTGCAGCGCCAGCGTCTCCGCCACCAGCAGCAGGAGCAGCAGCAGCAACAGCTGCAGCAGCAGGCTCAATACCATGCTCGTCCTTTAGTATATCAGCTAATTCACTGACCTCTTTTACGGTCAATCCGACTAACTGATCGGCTAATGCTTTCAAATCTGCCATTTTTAAATGGTTTTAATAGTTATATAATATAAGTCAACAATAAATGTTGGGCTTGGAAGCCAATTTTTATGAATCACTACGCTGCTCCAAAGATTTTAGCAGACCTGACAGGGTGTTTCCGCCAGACTGAAGAGCTCCAAGAACATTCTTGATTGGTGACTGAAGTAGTAAGACCACATCGCCGATCAAGTCTTCTTTGGATTTGAGTGATTTTAGTGCGTCGAGCTGATCATCACCAGTAAATATGTCGCTATCTATGTAAGCTGCTTTTAAGACTGGCTTATCATGCTTCTTTCTAAATTCACTAATTATTTTAGCTGGAAGATTAGCATTAGCCGAAAACATCAGCGTCGTAGGACCCTTGAATGCTTCCATTATATCAGCATATCCCTTATCATCACCCGAGGCCTCTAACGCTTTGATAGCTAATGTATTTTTGACCACTTTCATTTCCACATCGTTCTCAAAACACTTTCTGCGTAGCTCGTTGACTTGCTCTACTGTAAGAGCAGATGAATCCGTGACGTAAAAGAAATTATTATTGTCGAACTTATCCTTGAGCGCAGCGATAGCTGCTGTTTTTTCTGTTTTAATCATGGTCTATCTTATTTAATTGACTTAGGATCGATCTTTATGCCGGGGCTCATGGTGCTCGCTCCAGTGACTGATTTCATGTATATTCCCTTAGCTGAGGATGGTTTCATCTTCACTAATGTGCCAAGTAATTCTTGGGCATTCTCAGTCAATTTTTCAGCTGAGAAAGATACCCTTCCGATAGATGAGTGAATGATACCAAATTTATCAACTCTGAAGGCAATTTTACCGCCCTTCACGTCCTGGACTGCAGCTCCAATGTTTGGTGTTACCGTACCAGTCTTGGGATTAGGCATCAGACCTCTTGGACCTAATATACGACCTACCTTTCCGACCTGGGCCATAACGCTGGGGCTTGCGATGACAACGTCTATATCCGTCCATCCTGCTTGTATCTTCGTAATGAATTCGTCTAAGCCTACAAAGTCAGCACCTGCTTCCTTGGCCTCAGCTTCTTTGTCAGGCGTGCAAAGGACTAACACTTTTTTTGTCTTTCCTGTACCATTGGGTAGAGTCACAGTGCCTCTGATCGCTTGATCAGCTTTACGCGGATCGACTCCAAGTCGAATATGCAAGTCTACGGAAGCGTCGAACTTAGCTGTATTGACCTCTTTAATAAGTTCCATCGCATTCGGCAATGCGTAGAGAGTCTCAGCATCAAACTTTTCGAGGCCCTTGCGCCTCGCTTTTGTTAATTTAGCCATTAATGATAATTTTTGAGGTGTTAGCGTTTATGATACAAACTCCCTCTATTTGAAAAATAGGTCTCTTTAAGAGATCTTTTCTGTTAAGCTTCAGCTTTAGTCGGCCATGGTGTCTCGCCCTTAATAACGATACCCATGCTTCTGGCAGTACCTGCTACCATTCTCATAGCTGATTCAACTTTAAAAGCATTGAGGTCTACCATTTTACTTTCGGCTATGGTTCTGACTTGGTCCCAAGTCACATTGCCTACTTTCTCTCGATTTGATTCTGGCGAACCTTTCTTTAGCTTGGCAGCCTCCAACAATTGAACAGCAGCAGGAGGCGTCTTTATGACAAAATCAAATGATTTATCCTTAAATACTGTGATGACAACTGGTATAACCTGACCTTGCTTATCCTGTGTCTTAGCGTTGAATCGCTTACAGAATTCCATAATATTGACTCCTTTAGCACCTAGTGCAGGGCCTACTGGTGGTGCTGGATTCGCTTGACCACCTTTTACTTGTAACTTTATAAAGCCACCAATCTCTTTTGCCATTAGTTATTATTGTTTTTCTACTTGCATAAAATTCAGCTCCACTTCTGTCCCTCTACCAAATATCTTGACGATTACTTTTAATTTCTTTTTCTCTTCATTCACTTCCTTAATATCGCCGACAAAATCTTTGAATGGACCATCAATTATTTTGACCGTTTCACCTATGATGAATGGTTCGATTAGAGCCTCTCCCTCATCTTGTGACTGATCTACTTTACCCAACATTCGATTCGCTTCTGACTGCTGCATCGGAATCGGGGTGTTCTTACCTAAGAAGTGTATCACATTAGTCATACCAGCTATACCCTGTACGATTTCCGATGTAAATTTCTTGGCTACCGCTTCTACCAAGATGTAGCCGGGAATCATATTTTTCTCTAAAATGACCTTTTTCCCATTCCTGATCTTATATACTTTTTCAGAAGGAACTAAAATCTGTCTAACTACGTGATCCCACTTATTACGTTGTACTTCTAATTCTATTCTCTCTTTTATCTTTCTCTCTTTTCCACTGATCACTCGGAGTGAATACCATTTCGTTTCTGATGTCTCTTCCTTTTGCGTTTCTACTATTTCTTCCATTATCCTAAGTTATAGATGAAAGTCAATGCATTCTTAGAAATACCATCCATAACGAAAATCACTAGTGCGATCATGATAGAGGCGACGATAACTAAGACAGAGCTACTCATTAACTTAGGCCAGCTTGGCCAGGTCACTTTGTGCACTAGTTCGTTATAACTTTCCTTTATATACAATATCACACTTTCCATCAGTAAAAATTTGTGTTAGCAAATAGTGATAGTAAAGCATCAGTCTTACTGATCTCTACATGATTAGCAGGGGAGACAGGAATCGAACCCGCGGCCTAAGGTTTTGGAGACCTTCGCTCTACCAATTGAGCTACTCCCCTATGATAATCCGAAGCCATAATGAATCTTGACATCAGAAAATCTATAAAGCAAGAACTACTTTTAGCTCTTAATTTCTCTAAGACAAGTTAAGCACCTCACGAAAATGAGGTGCTTAGCTTAATAATTTTTATATCTGAAATTGAAGCTTTATTCAATTATCTCAGTCACCTGACCTGCACCTACTGTTCTACCACCCTCTCTAATCGCAAATCGTAATCCTTTCTCCATCGCGATAGGATTAATCAATTTTACAACTAACGATACATTGTCACCAGGCATAACCATCTCTACTCCATCAGGAAGATTTACATCACCAGTGACATCCGTAGTTCTGAAGTAGAACTGTGGTCTGTAACCATTGAAAAATGGAGTATGTCGTCCACCTTCATCTTTACCTAATACATATACTTCACACTTAAAGTGAGAGTGAGGCGTGACTGAGCCAGGCTTCACGATTACCATACCTCTCTTGATATCAGTCTTTTCGATACCTCTCAGAAGGATACCTGCATTATCACCAGCTTCACCTCTTTCTAATATCTTTCTAAACATTTCAACTCCTGTAACTGTAGAAGTCAAGGCTTTCTCATCTTTACCTTGCATACCAACAATCTCCACAGGATCACCAGTATTAATAACACCTCTTTCGATTCTACCAGTAGCAACTGTACCTCTACCTGTGATAGAGAATACATCCTCAATAGGCATCAGGAAGTCTTTATCAACGTCCCTCACTGGCTCAGGAATTTCTGAATCCACGGCATCCATTAGCTCCATGATCTTATCTTTAGCTCCTTGGTCACCTTCTAGTGCCTTAAGCGCCGAACCCTGAATGATCTTAGAGTTATCACCGTCAAATTCGTACTGCTCAAGTAATTCTCTGACTTCCATCTCCACTAATTCTAACATCTCTTCATCATCCACAAGATCTACCTTGTTCATGAATACGACGATCTTAGGTACACCTACTTGGCGACATAGTAAGATGTGCTCTCTTGTCTGTGGCATTGGACCATCAGTCGCGGCGACAACGAGTATAGCACCGTCCATCTGAGCAGCACCTGTCACCATGTTCTTTACATAATCTGCGTGACCAGGACAATCAACGTGAGCATAGTGCCTATTCTCCGTTTCATATTCAACGTGAGCAGTATTAATTGTGATACCTCTTTCTTTTTCTTCAGGAGCACCATCAATGTCATCGTAAGCTTTTTTCTCAGATAGACCAGCGTCTGCCAGTACACTAGTTATTGCTGCTGTAAGTGTCGTCTTGCCGTGGTCTACGTGACCTATCGTACCAATGTTTACGTGCGGCTTGTTACGTTGAAACGTTTCCTTGGCCATTTAAATAAGTTTTTAATTCGTTAAATAAATTATAATCTAATAGTATATCGATTCAAATTGCAAAATCGCCAGTGCGATATTGATAAGCTATAAGGTCCCAACATAACTGTTCATTGGACTTAATTAGTTCATACACTGATGAACTATTTAGTAGAGCCAATGAAGGGAATTGAACCCCCGACCCCTTCCTTACCATGGAAGTGCTCTACCCCTGAGCTACATTGGCTTATGACAATTAAGCTGAAGATGTATTACTTTAGTGAAATGATTATAAAACTAAAATTGAGCGGGAGACGAGACTCGAACCCGCGACCCTCAGCTTGGAAGGCTGATGCTCTACCAACTGAGCTACTCCCGCAAAACATGTAAACCTTAGTTTATTTCAATATTCAAATGCCAAAAGAATCCCCAAAATATTGTGGGGGTGATAGGAATCGAACCTATTCAGTCGTAGACACCAGATTTACAGTCTGGCCCGGCTCTCCAACTCCGGCGCACCCCCTTCAAATTGTATCGATTCTTCTCTTATTCAGAGCCGATGGAGGGATTCGAACCCCCGACCCGCTGATTACAAATCAGCTGCTCTGGCCAACTGAGCTACATCGGCATCTCATTTCACCTATTCGGGGACTTTTCCCAAAAGACTGCAAAAATATAACTTTTAAATGAATTAGAAAACAGTAAAATCAAATTATTTTTCAGAACGTGGATGTGCCTGTTTATGGGCCTTTTTAAGGCGTTCTATACTGTTATGTGTATAAATCTGGGTAGCAGCAAGACTTGAATGACCTAAAAGAGTCTTGATTGCATTCAATTCTGCACCATGATCAGATAGATGTGTGGCAAAACTATGTCTTAAAATATGTGGACTTTTCTTATCACCGCTGGTGATATAACTCAGATAGTGTGTCACTTTGTTATAAACGAACTTTGGATACATGACCTTAGCTTTATCAGTAAGCATTAATGCCGGGTAAGAATTTAATCCAAACTCTTTTTCACGAGCTGCCATATAATCACTACAGATTTGAAGTAAATTATCCTGTAGCGGGATCAATCTTTGTTTATTTCCCTTTCCCGTCACCTTTAGAGTTTTATTAGAAAAGTCGATATCCGCATCTTTAATTAAGATTAACTCTGCTCGTCTAATGCCAGTCCTATATAACAATTCAATTATGGTAAAGTCTCTGACTCCAGAGAAACCCTGAGTAAATTGATCAGACGTTAGAAGAGTTTTTAAATTTTCCTCTCTGACGTAGCTAGGCAACCTTTTCTTAACCTTAGGGGCTACGATCCGGCTCATCGGATTATGGTCCACATTACCTCTTCGCTTGTGATACTTAAAATACGATTTGAGGGTAGAAATTTTTCGATTGATACTTTTGACTCCAATGCCTTTCTGAGACATATGGACGATCCATGATCTAACATGGACATGCGTGCTGGTCAGGATGTCCTCAAGCTCATATTGATGCTGGCAGTATTCTCTGTATTGATGAAGATCATTATCATATGAAGTGATGGTGTGTATAGAATATCTCATCTCATGAGTCAAGTAGTCGATAAAACATTGAATATTCATATTATAAAAATACATAATATGTTCTATCTCTTCAATAATTTATCCATCTGTATGGCTGCAACTTATAAGATTGAGGATAAACCTAACTTTTGATACCGCATTCTATAAAAATATAAAAACGGCAACCACGAAAGGACAACTTAGGAGAGCAACTTTTAACTACCCGTAATCACGCGTAAGATGAATGCTTATCTTGTAGCGCTCATAAATGGAATTATCGCAAGTAGACGTACTTATCTGAACTGAAAAAAGGATTGATACCGCTGTAGCATCAATCCTTTACAATAATTATTTCTTAAATTAAATATTATAAATTATCTGGGCAATAATCAAGCAATTCTGAGCCAGCTGGTGGATTGGTCCCTTCAGCTGATACAACATTTCCATTCGCTGAAGTTATCGTCCAGAGAACTTCATCATCGAAAGATCCTCCAGTGTATATTAGAGAAATCGTCCGTGTGCCTTCTGGAACAGTAAATTCAAAAACTTGATTTTTTGGACCTCCGTCAAGATTTTCGATAACACCTGCCTGTGCTCCATCTATAACGATGTCAATGAATCCCCCATTCCATCCATCTCCAAACGTATCCTCTGTATCAAAGATCCATACCCCAGGTGTGGGTACTGAAGGTGCACATACTACAGCTACATTATTTAAAAATGGAGAGCTGAAGTATGAACCTGTAATCGTACCAGAATTACTATCATTTGAAAAAGTTCTGCCGTCTGTCAGTACTATCTCAAATCTGATTTGAAATCGATCTCCACCAAACCCTATCTGATCGCCTCTAATTCCTACTGCACTCTGCAAATCTTGAGCAGAAATAGAGTACATTAGCTGAGGTAGGCCTCTATCACCTGCAGTAAATTGAGACGCAGGTATTGTTTCTGCTAATGTTTCAGCGACGCTATTATCCTCGCCATCATCTGTATTATCATCAAATCCAACATAGACTAATAAATTAGCTAATAGATCACCTTCTTCATTATCTTGATATTCTAAAAGAATAGAAAATTCCTCTCCTGCCTCAAGCTCATTCGTAGAACTATTAATTGCTACAGAATTAGAAAATGTGGTCAATTGTCTGAGAATCGCACCTCGTGTAATTCCATCGTTGATTTGGTCATACACCTTATCACTTTCTGAGCATGAAACAGCTAATACGGCTAATACAGCTACGATGAATGTATATTTTATATTTATATATTTCATAATCTATAATTTTTAGTTAGCTGACGGAAAAGCAGGACTTGCAGGATTCGTATCCCAAAATACTTGCGTCGTCAAATCAGTTTTTTGATCGACCATTGGATTATTAATTACCTCATTTTGCGGTATAAGTAGAGTTCTGGGGAATGGACCAGGATTTGGCTCCCAATTTGGTAACAGAGAAGTAGGGTAACCTGTAAGTCTATAATAATTATAAGCTTCAGTAGCACCGCCAAAAAGAGTTGTAAAGTACTGTTCAGCAAAGACATTCTCCTTAGCATCTCCTGTTGCACCTTCATACTCTGCAACAATGCCGTCTATATAAGCCGTCACCGCATCCTCATCAGCCGCTAAGCTTAAGTCTGCCTCAGCATCAAGTGAGCCAAAACTCTGTACTTTTGCTATTGATTGCTCTAAGCCAGATCTTAAGAACCCTGCCTTTTCAGCATCTGTTGAGGCCATTATGCCTTTCCAGAATTCTACGTACGAGGACAATAGAATTGGTTCTATTCCCGCGCCTGCGCCACCTGCACCAAAACCAACAACACCAAACGAGTTATCGTCAAAACGTCCTCCTGCAGGGTATACGCCTACAGCAGTCCTTCGAAAACCATCCGGCGGGGTACCTTCATCATTTCCGTGAGAACGTCCCCAGTAACCTGCATTTACAGCACAGTAAGGCAAGCCTTCGTATTGTTCTGGTGGAACAACAAGTGAACATGCTAATTCTTCTTCATTTGGCTCTACGAAAACACCGTTAACATCTAATGCGCCAGGAGTTCCATCTACCTGTCTGTAGAAATAATATCTCCTTCTCGGATCATCATTTTCCAGCATTAAAGCCATTAACCAATTTGATTGATAAATATTTGCTCCGTCTGATCGATAATCATCTGCAAAATCTGGATGTCTATTATCTGGTTGTAATTCACTGGTACCGTACTGTAATTGTAAATCATCCTCAATACTCGAGATATAGTTATCCCCTTCTATAATTGCATCAAATGCAGTTTTATTACCCGTTAAAACATATGATCGCAACCTTATGGTATTAATTAATTTTACCCAAGCATCATTATTGCCTCCATAAAATAAATCTGTAGCTCCATTAGTAGAAGGATCAGTACCGAAGAGTGCTTCTGCCTCATCTAATAAGCCAAAAGCCGCGTCATAAACTTCTTCACCACTATCCAACATAGGTGAAGGAAATTCCGAAGAATTTCCTGCTTGAGAAAATGCAGCTTGTCCAATAAAATCAACAAGTTGGAACAATGAATGAGCATACAGAGTTTTTGCTACTCCTTCGTGAAAAGAAAGATCTACTGTTCCATTGGCATTAGCATCTTCAAGCGCCTGAAGATTAGTTAAAATACCGACAGCTACACCATTGACATCTGAATCACCTATAACTGTAGTTCCACTACTATAAGTTCTCCTCCAGACGCCATCAAGTGTATTACCTGGTAAGCTGTTAAAGTAATCTCTTCCAAAAAAGTAATCTATTCTCGTCATTCGAGCAGATAGACCTGCTAATGATTCCTGATTACCAGCATACGCAATTTGAATAGAAGTTAATAATAAGTTGGGATCTGCAGCATTAGCTGCGAGATCATTAGGACTAACTCTTAAGTCCAGATCTGTCTGATTACAGGCTTGTATCATAAATACGACAACGGCCAGTAATAATATATTTCTATAATAAATTTTCATAGTATTTAATTACCTATTCTTTTTAAAATGATGTTTTAACGCTTACTCCGTATCGCCTTGAACTTGGTCCATTCAAGAAATCAAATCCTCTACCATTACCAATACCAACTCCCGCAACATTTGGATCAAAATTAGCACCATCCGGCGTGTTGTACGCATCATACCAAAGATTAAATCCTTGAACTGACACAGACATCTGGCCGAAGGGAGTATTTTCTAAAATTTTAGCAGGCAATTTATATGATAATGACACTTCTTGCAATCTAATTACTGACGCATCATAAATTCTAGCTTCTGTAGGTCCAAATAACAAGTTACTAAAGAAATAAGTCGAGTTATTAATCTGAGTTGTATTGGCCGTACCATCTGCGGTAACGCCAGGTAGAATGTAGGTTGCAAGTCTATCTTGTGTCTCTACTATAAGTCCTCTTCCTAATAAAGCTGCAATTGTACTCGATAAAATATCACCACCTTTAGTATGGCTTATTTGGAAACCCAAACTTAAATCTTTGTACTGAATACTATTAATAAAGTTCATAGTATAATCTGGTACAGCATCACCAATAATTGGCACATTGCCATCTGCATCTTGTTCCGCTATTACATAGTTACCCGCAGAATTAACGACAAAATCACCATCTTCACTTCTTTGGATTTGAGTACCGACAATAGCACCTAAAGATTCTCCTTCTATAGCAGCATTAGACCCCCTGAATAACCCACCACCTACAGCAAGTGATCCTGCGTAAGCGATAAAATCTTCATCTAATTGCGTTACCGTCTCCTTGTTTGTAAAGAAGTTAACTGAAGAATTCCACGTGAACCCTCTTGTCTTGATGATATCCAGTGCGAACGTGGCCTCTATACCATTATTCTCAATCTCTCCGACATTATTCTGAGTGAATGAGAACCCTGTGGAAGCTGGTAATGGTTGAGTCACTATAAGATTATTAGTGGTTCTTCTGAAGTAGGTAAAATCAATGAATCCTCTATATTTCCAGAAATTCGCCTCTATCCCAAACTCTAACTCTCTCAATAGCTCTGGCTTCAAGTCTGGGTTTGCTTTGAAATTATCTATTTGATTGGTGGTAAGTAATCCACCACTTGGATTAGTAAAGACATTAGTATTTTGCTCCACGACTCCAATAGTAGGATATGGATTCTGAGTATCAAAGTTAGCGGATGTACCGTAGCTGGCTCTCAGTTTTAGAAAATTTAGGCCATTTTCAGACCGTAAATCTTCGAAAGCACTGGTAGGTAAAAATGATACACTAACACCAGGATAAGTGATTGAATTATTCTCGCTCGAGAAATTAGATACCCAATCCTTCCTTGCTGATAAGTTTACGTATAAGTAATCTTTATAGTCAAAGGACGCTTGTCCAAATAGCCCTAAAATATTTCTTTGCCGCACAAACTGAATCGGAGCTTGGTTCTCATAATTGAAATGCTGAGTAACACCATATACTATTTGTCCAGTACTAGCTACTCCACTTCTCTCGAACTGATCTGATCTTGCTGTACCACCTGCTGTAAAAGTTAATCCTAAATCATCACTTAATTGGAATGATCCATCAATTGTTGCAAGGTGATCCCAGATTTCATTATTGTTATCATATGTTTCTAAAAAGCCGAAGATTGCGTCGTTGAAATTAATACCTCCTTTATTTGAGCTATTGTTATTCCTTTCATTATAGAAATCTAATCCACTTCTCCATTTCACTTGAATATTATCAGTTATAGGATATCCAATACCTACATTCCAATTAAATCTATTTGTGTTCTGCTGGAAAATAACATTCTTCTCAGTCCATCTCGGGTTGATAATATCATTACCATTTCGATAATAAATACTCCCTTTAGTTACTGGGTCTTCGAATGGAAGACCTAATAGATCAACACTTCTTGGCGTAAAGAACACATTACCATATATAGAAAGACCATCCGTTCCGTTACCTCTACTAGATGAAATAGGAGGTGTCGTATAATCTGTCTTTGCGTAATTCATTGTTCCTGAAATCGTTAACTTATTTGTCAACTCTGATTTTCCACCAATAGATACATTTAATCGCTCTAAGTCGTTTCCAGGAGTAAAACCTATATCATCAGTAAAACTTGCATTTGCATTATATACTGTGTTGCCTTCATTATTGCTACCTGCAATATTCAAAGATGTGATAGATGTAGATCCCTTTCTAAAAAAGTCTGCTACAGAATCATATGGTCTCCACTCATATCTCTGATTAGCAAATTGCTGAGCGAGTTCGCTTGTACCAGTACTGGGTCCATCAGGATTAAGAAATGCAGAGTTTGCATATGGGTGTAGTAGCGTACCATTTTCATCTATAGCACCCTGAGCACCCCAGCCTGCAGTTCCACCTTCGTCGAAACTTGGTCCCCAGTTACTAAAGAACCAACCAAAACTCTGGTCAAAACCATTACCAAATTTATCTTGATAATCAGGTAAAGAAGCAAGTTCGTTAACAAAATAAGATTGACTAAGAGATATTTCTGTCTTCTTGGGCCCAGTTTCTGCTGCGCCTGCCTTAGTGGTAATTAATATTACCCCATTTCTTCCTTGAGTACCATATAAAGTAGCAGCGGATAGACCTTTTAGTATTTCAATGCTAGCAATGTTATTAGGATCTAAATCAACGAATCTTGATCCTTGCGTAGCACCACTTATGAAGTTGCCATCTGTGTTAGTATCGTTACTGAAGGGAACTCCGTCTACTATAAATAGAGCCTGATTAGATCCACTGAATGAACTTAGACCTCTAATTGTCACATTAGTTGCAGATCCAGAAGCACCTCCTGCAGCGGTGATCTGAACCCCTGCAGCCTTACCTGCAAGTATTCGAGCGACATCACCCTCTGCTCTTTGTTCAATCTGATCACTTTTGACTGAAGACACTGAATAACCAAGTGCTTTCTTTTCTTTTTTAATACCAAGACCAGTGACAACTATCTCATCTAATAATTCACCTTCAGAAAGAGTGATCGCTACTTGATTAGTCCCTAAAACATTTAGCTCCTGCTCTTCATAACCAGTATAGCTGATGACTAAAAAATTAGTTTCTTCAGGTACTTCTAAAGAAAAAGTTCCATCAAGATCCGTGATTGTACCAACCGTAGAGCCTTTAATTAGAACATTAGCACCAATAAGTGCATCTCCATTGACATCTGTGACTGAGCCAGTCACCGTTCTTTGGGAGAAGGCATAGCCTACTACAAAAAGAACCATAAATAATAATAAAAAGAGTTTTTTCATACAATATGGTTTGGTTTGTTTGAATACTGTGTATTCGCAAAAAAGTGAATTTAACACATTGTTAAACAATAATGATGCACAACTTAGCAGAAATTTGAAGTCTTACCCAAAATCGGCATCAAAACATTGTTAAAACAAGTAAATTAACTAAAGCGCTGCTTGCAATTGTTAATAATTTTAACGAAAATGAAAATGCTTTACGACTACAATTATATGTCTATTATATTCGACAGCTTATGCATCTGCCCAAATAGCAGTGAGACATAAAAAAAGGGCCTTACGGCCCTCTCTATATATCGAATATGTATAACTACATATTAACAGTTACAACATGTATTCTGTGTCAAATTAGGATTACGATCTACATCTCTCTGCGGAATAGGCCATACTGAATCACACGCATCATATCCTATGGGACCTAAAATGGTCTCAGCCACACCCTTTCTCCTTAAATCTATAAGTCTGAAAGGACCCTCAAAAGCGAATTCTAAGAATCTCTCTTGTAAAATTATATCTACAAAATTGTCAGAATCTAAGTCTACTGAACTAAGGCCTGCTCTATTTCTTACCTGATTAAGATATGATGATGCTGTATCAAAGTCCCCTAATTCAGCCGCAGCTTCTGCAGCAATAAGGACTATCTCTGCGTGTCGAATGAAGAAAATAGGATCAGTCGCCGTACCTGATATTCCAGCATCGAAGCTTGGGTATTTTAATCCAAAAGGTACGCTAGCCGAAGTGACATCCACAGTAGACGCAAATCTTGTATCGTCAGGCTCATATGAGTTAATTAAGGTCTGGGAAGGACCTATAGAATACCTTCCTCCGAAATCCGCAGGACCATAGAAAAAATTCAATACATTACCATCAGTGGGCGTAAAGCCAAGGGTGTAAATCTGATCTTCTAAAAATGCAACGCTCGTCAAATCAAAGTCATCACCCAAAATTGATTCGGCAGTAGATAAAGCGTCGGACCAGCGACCCTGATAGAGTGCTGCTCTGGCTAACAGTGCATTCGCAGCTTGCTTACTTGCTCCTGTGGGCCCTGTCTCCGCTAAAAGATTAGTCGATGCCTCGGTCAGATCTTGAATAATCTGCGTGTATATAGCATTTGCATCTGACTTTGCAATATTCAGAACTTCTCCGACATCCGATGTAGGAGTCAAAACTAACGGCACTTCCTGCCATAGATTTACTAAATATAAATATTGCTGAGCTCTAATGAATTTTGCCTGAGCTATGAAGTCGGCCTTAGCCTCGGCTGTGAATGATATATCTTCTACTCCAGGAACTAGAGCAATAATATTATTTGCATTATTGATGGTCCGATAGATCGAGGTATATACTGTCGCCATAGTCCCGTTAGCAGGGAATACATTTAGATTACCAAATTCTAATCTGGTGGGAAACGTCCCAGTGAAATCCGCCTCATCACTGAAGTATTGTGGTAATGATAACCACTTATCAAAGGAATCGTCCTGCATAGAACTATACACACCATTCAGCGCTGCTGACGCAGAAGCTAAGTTAGTGATAGCTTCGTTAGTTGGTATTGAATTAATTGGTGCTAAGCTATCTAACTCTGCACATGACGAATAGCTCAAAGCTACCACTGTCAAAATTATATATTTTAAAAATTTCATATTCTCTATTATTTAAGTTGATAATTAAAGTCCGACTTTGACACCAAAAACGATAGATCTTGGCTGTGGAAATGTCAAGAAGTCAGTACCTAATGCTGTATTATTACCATCGAAAATATTCACCTCTGGATCAAACCATGAATAACCAGTAGCCGTCCAAAGGTTATATCCTGATGCATATACTTTCAGACTGCTCACACCAATGTTACTTAAGATAGACTCCGGTATGTTATATCCTACGGTCAAGGTCTTAAGTCTGATATAATCACCATCCTCAGTGAATCGATCAGATGTTCGTCTGTTATTATTAGGATCCCCAGATGCAATACGGGGTATAAATGTGTCGTCCCCTTCTTCTCTCCAAGCATTTTCCCATGCTCTGACTGTAGGTGCAAATACACTATTCAGACCTTCTGCAAAAGCAAGATTATTGTTAAAAATTTGGAACCCTGTAGCAAATTGGAAGAATGCAGAAACTTCGACTCCGAAAACGTTGATATTGTTAGTGATACCTCCTGTAAAGTCAGGCAACGCTTTACCTATGTAGGTTCGGTCATCATCATTGATCACTCCATCAGGAGCTATATCATCAGCTGTAGCTAAGATTCCGTCAGGGCCAGCACCACCACCAATATCTTCAAATCTGATATCTCCAGGAGCTGCAGTCGCTTGTGTGGCATGTGCCTCTATTTCTCCTTGATTCTGAAATATTCCATTAGTACGATGTCCAAAAAAGGAACCGATAGGTTGGCCTTCAGCTATACGATTTGCAAATCCCGCGTCGAATGGTATACCATCTACTAATTTTTTAATCTCATTCTTAAGGTAGCCGACATTGAATGTCGTAGACCATGAGACATTTTTACTCTCTACAAATACACCAGTCAAACTAAGATCGATACCCTGATTCTGAACCTCCCCTACATTTTGTACTACTGTGGTAAACCCAGAGGTAGTAGGTATAGGTCTATCTAATAATAGGTCTGTCGTATTCTTGACGTAGTAATCTACTGAACCAGAAAATCGATTTTTAAATAGTCCGAAATCTAAACCAATATTAGTCTGTGTCGTAGTCTCCCATTTCAAATCAGGATTACCTATCTGAGAAGGAGCCGTACCAGGACTATCTAAATAATTTTCTCCACCTCCATATAACTGACGGGATAGAAAGTTACCTATCGTACTATTACCTGTCTGGCCATAGCTGGCTCTGATCTTGAAGAGATCGAATGGGCCGTCTTCTAAGAATGATTCATTAGATATATTCCAAGCCAATGCTAACCCAGGGAAGTAGCCCCATTGATTATTAACGAATCTGGAAGATCCATCAGCTCTAAACGTACCAGTAACATAGTACCTATCATCGAAATTATAATTAAAGCTACCGAAATAGGATTTCAGATTATCACCGTCAAAGAAGCCAGCTGTAGTGACTGGCTCAGCACCTGACGATAAACCTGTGAAGGCATCTGTTGGAAAGTTTACTGCTTCTGAGTAAGTTACATTAATCTTATCTTCTTGAAAACTCGTACCTGCGAGAACTGAAAGACTACCTCGGCCGATATTATCATTGAAGCTTAGTACATAGTCATGTATAATTCTATAATCAGTGATGGCCGCAACTACAGCCCTACCATTGTTTGATGATTGAAGTAGTCTGGGTTCGAATACATTTTCTGACTGGTTGATTAAATCTGTACCTAAAGAAGCTTTGAAGCTAAGATTATCTAAGATATTATAGGTCGCTGCTACATTACCAATAAGTCTTCCTCTGTTGATATTGTTTTTATATTCTGTCACTGCGGCTACAGGATTTTCAAGACCAAAAGCTGATCCGTATGATCCGTCTTCATTTCTGATAGGAACAACAGGTGGTAATAGTATTGCGGTAGATAATGCCCCGAAAATGTTGTTATCATTCTGAATTTGTCTGGTATTAGAGTTTGTATACCCCATATTCATCTTAAATCCAAGCTTTTCCGTCGCAATGTGATTTACATTTAGTCTTCCACTGTATCTGTTGAATCCAGAATTAACCATAATACCCTCATCATCAGTGAAGCCTAATGTCCCATAATACTGAGTACTTTCGTTTCCTCCAGATATACTTCCTGTATATTCTTGGACGGCACCTGTCTGAAATATCTCATCTTGCCACTTACTGTTCGCTTCTGTTCCTACTATATTGGCTCCGAATACTTGAGTGATGTATTCTATATAAGTAGGACCATCCACAGTAGCAATTTTTTTAGGCAGCCATTGTGGACCATAAGATGCGTTCAGGGTAATCTTGGTACCCGATTTTGATCCGCTTTTAGTGGTGATCAATACAACACCATTAGCTGCACGAGAGCCATATATGGCTGCTGATGCTGCATCTTTTAAGACTTCTATTGATTCTATCTGATCAGGATTGATATCAGAAAGGACACTGATACCACTACCACCTGTACCCTCCCGAGAAAAATCGAGGTTGTCGCCAGATACTATTGGTACTCCGTCAATGACGTATAGAGGTTGATTAGATGCCGAGATGGAAGTCCTACCTCTGACATTTACATTGATACCTCCACCAGGCTTTCCAGAATTCTTAGTGACCTGCACTCCTGATATCCTACCTTGTAGAGCCGTCTCTAAGGAAGGCAACTGAACATCTTCGATATCTTCAGTTTTTACTGATGATACTGATCCCGTAAGGTCTTTTCTTCGCTGCGGAGCATATCCGACCACGATAATATCCTCAAGACCTACGGCATCGAAATTCATAGTCAGGTCCATAACTGACGCTTCACCCACTATCATTTCCTTTGAATTGTATCCCGTGTAGGATACCTCTAAGACATCTCCAGGTGTAGCCATTAGGCTATACCGACCATCTATATCGGTAATGGTGCCCTCTCCAGAACCTTTAATTAAAATATTTGCGCCTATAAGAGGCTCTCCGTCTGAGTCTGAGATTAGACCTGTAACGGACTTTTGGGCCGACATCATAGCAATAGATAGTAATGATGTCAACACCACATAAAATAGCTTATTCATGTGTATACTTTAAGGTTAATAAAAATACTTTTTTCAAAATTAGTTGTTAAGCTAACTAATGAACCCCAAAGTAACGACTTGAAAACTGAAACGGAGGATGTTTTTTACTTTTTTTATAAACTCAGATAATCCAAAGACATATAATGGTATGATTTAGGGAAGCTTACTACTTCACTTTTACAAAGGACTTCGTGCTAATACCCTCACTATTCTTAAGCTGCACGGTGTAGAGACCACTATCAAGTGTAGATGTGTCTATTCGCTTAAGTATGCGGTTATCATTGGAGATATTTTCGTAAAGTATTGTCTGCCCTAGCTGGTTTAAGACTGTGAAGACGCCTGAAAAAGATTGTGAGAATATAATTTCTACTTTCAGCATCTGATCTGTAACAGGATTAGGCGATATAGAAAATAGATTGATGTAATCCTCTTCCAAAGTATTCGTCATAATCTGGGGCTGAATCTCCAGATCATCGATAGACCAACCCCAGCCTGTGGCAAACGGGTCAGAGAATAACCTAAATCTGATGAATACTTCATCTCCAATATCAAAATTCCCATTATCTATCAGATTGATGGTACGACGTCTGTAAAGGCCGGGTATACCTGGCGCATTATTCGAATAGGCATTGGAAAATCCAGCATTTCCTCGAGAATCATATCCATTTAAGAAAGGCATCCAAGTACCTTCTCCAAATTTTTGACCTTCAACTATAACATAGTCCCAAAATTCTAAATCACAATCGGCCCCTCTGCACCTTGCGCCGATCTCACCTGGCTCCACGATTACAATTTCTCTATACTTCATGATAGGATTAGCTTCATCTATGATAATTGGCTGACTGAGCTCATAAACAAAATCTAAAGTATTCCCTTCTCCTGCATTTCGATAGGGATGGTCACTGTGGATGGCTAAATCTTCAAATCCCGAGGGCTGGGTGATGCTGAATCCATTGCCTGAGAAGTCAGAAGAATTAGCATTAAAATCATTCTCGTATGAAATTATAGCTGAAGACACCGCTTGAACCTCCACACTGTAGAAGCCTTCCTCTGGTAGTGTACCTGCATTCTCACTGATACTCTTATCATTGACGATGATCCTGTAATCCAAGTCATCATCTATATCAAAACCAGAAGTTTCATATTTAGCCTTGAAAAAATTACCAAACTCATTTGAGCTTTCTTCGAATGGAATGGGGTCGAGTGACTCACCGTTCAGTCTGACTTCTAAAGCGAAAGAACTCGTATCCACTCCGCTAAAAAAGTCAGAGATATTATTCACTTCGACCTCAAATCCAACATCAGAGGTCTTGACGCTGCTCACTGGTAAATGCCCAGTAATAGAAGGGGGAATGGTATCAAGGCCATAGTTAAAGGTGTAGTATACTCGATCAGCTCTAGCCGGCACAGTCCGCCTGATTCCTGAAAGTTCAGTGACTTCAAAGTAATACTGATATTGAAGATTTTCGCCCTTAGCTGCAAGAATATAGCTGAATTCATCTTCTGACGAGTCATATTCCAAGGAGACAACATCCTCTGTCTCAAAAGAATCTGTTGATATATGTAAGCGAAACGAAGATGTGTCAAATCCAGAATCCGTTCTGATAGTAGCTAAAACTGGATAATCCAAATTCACATCCTCAGAGAAAAATTCTGCTTGATGAATGATGCTGGTGGTATTCCATCCCATATCATAGAGCATTTGTACTGCCACACCGGGATCATAGTTCACATCACCACCATTTATGGACGGCGTCATAAGTCTATCTTCCGTGCCTGCATAGATAGTCTGATCCAAATGGGCTATACTGGATCCAGGACTATAGGATCTTGGTGCATGCACACGTACTCTGGTAAACTCATCAAAGCTCACTCCATTGAAAAACAGAGCATTGCTCCTAAGCAGTTCGCCCATCTCCATGGATGGATTCTCATATTCTTCCAAGGCATTATCACCCGATGCATCCTCCAATTGTCTATTATATATGGCTTCAGATAATAATCCAAGATCCTCAGCTTCATCATACCCACTACCCCCTACAAATCCTAATCCATGGATTACCTCGTGCAGCAGGACCGTCGCTAAATCGGATCTGGTACCTATATTTTCATTATTGGGTGTGACGTTAAAAGAGACATTTGTATTGCTATTAATAGTGATGTTAATATCTGGTGCTCCTGATGCATTAAACTCTCTACCAGCCAGCTTCTCTGCCAGCGCTATCGGATATCCTGTATTGAAGTAGGCAGTACCAGGAAAATTAGAAGGGAAAGCCGTAGATCCTGCCTGTGCAAGAGTCAGTCCTCCTCCAGTCTGAACACCGAGATCTCTATAATCGACAAACACATTAATCGGAATGTCACTTGTCAAATAATCCTCCAACACATCAAATACGAACTCAACTGTGTTTCTAAAATTATCAGGTACGTTATTATATGTAGCTATAAAATTGACTGATTTGGATCTCTTTATACTCTTACCTTCAGGAAACTGTCGAGGCGTATAATGGCTAACTGTATGCCCTGAATGGGGGCAAACAGATAAGTCTTTTTTGGTTGCTTGTCTTATCTGAAATCGCATGGGATGCATGGATTGTGCGTAGAATATTGAAGGCAGAATCAATAGAATAATGGTTAATACTCTCATACAATCATAATAAATGAAGAACTATAACTTAATAGAATTATGCATTATTGGTTCAATGGCCCTTAATGTATCTTTAAAGCTGTCGTCAGAGTAACCTTTTATATAGTTGGATGGTATTTTGTATGCCATAGTATAGCGCATCCGAGATAAGCGCATGGCCGATAGATACCTCTAATAGTCTGGGTATTTCTGCTGCATAATATTTGAGGTTTTTCAGGTTGAGATCGTGACCAGCATTTATGCCTAATCCAAGTGCGTTTGCCTTTTTAGCAGCCAATATATGAGACTCAATAGCGACCTGAGGGCTCTTATGAAATACCTTAGCAAAGTCTCCAGTGTAAAATTCAATTCGATCTGTTCCAATCGCTGCTGCAGCTTCTACTTGTATGACATCAGCGTTGAGGAATAAGGAGACTCTGATGCCCTTATCCTGAAGTCTGGATATGACCTCTATCAAGAATGACTGATGCGACACCGTGTCCCAGCCAGAGCTGGATGTCAGCACGCCAGGTGGATCAGGTACCAATGTACATTGGTGAGGTACAGCATCTTCCACCATAGTGAGGAAGCGCTCGTTAGGATAGCCTTCTATATTAAGCTCGGTCTTTACCACTTGTTTCAGCTTAGCTATATCATCATAGCGGACATGACGTTCATCAGGTCTGGGGTGTACAGTTATTCCATCAGCTCCATAGGCTTCGCAGTCTTTGGCAAATTTGATCAAATCTGGAAGGTCTTCCCCCCTCGAATTTCTGATTAGAGCTACCTTATTAATATTGACACTCAGTTTTGTCATTTAGTGTATTCTATAATTTGTATAAGAGCTTGATTTTTGCCTACGACGAGTAGATTCTTTCCATTGCGCAGCCTGATTGTAACCATCGACTTGACGTCTCCACCAGCACTAAGACCTGATACAGACATATCCATAACTTGATAAGCTCCACGCCCGTCACCTAATAAGACACAGCCCTGGCCACTATCCAAGCGAGGTGTTTCCACTTCTGTCTGATAAATATTTCCAGCTACGATAAGGTCTTCATATCCATCTTGATTAACGTCCATCGTTAATATGTCCATAATAGGAAATTCTTGCGCTGGCCTCGGTAAGGGTATAACTTCAAAGCCTGCCGCTGATTGTCTCAGAAGTACAGACTCAAAGATGGTAGCCTCCCTATGTAGTGATGAGCTCAACTTGGACCCATATATATCGATCAAAGAGGCATTAGCAAATTGTTCATAGCTTGGATATTTGCTTTTGAGAAAAGGCATCTGCTGAGACGAACATTCCTTACCTCTGAGGGGTACGTATTCATCTTTATACTTGGTACTGAGGACGATATCATGCGTACCATTGTCATCAAAATCATTGGCATAGACTCTCAGTGGTTTGTCTTTGGAGGCCTTATATTTAGAGTTTAGACCCAGATTACCTATAACGTAGTCCGGAAAGTCATCTCCATCCGCATCTGTCTCTGCTATACTATACCACCACCCACTAAAGTCATCGAGCCCCAGCTGAGCACTCACATTTGCTAATATGCCATTATCATTACGAAATAAGCCGATAGATGTCCACTCTCCTACAGCAATCAGGTCAGCGTCTCCATCGACGTCGAAATCAGTTACTATAAGCTCATTAATTATTCCAAAGTCTTCTAAATCAGGAGCGACCTGACTGGTCACGTCTTTAAGTTGACCATCGATATAACGATAAATTACAGAGGCAGCATGAGCAGGATACTGACGCGCCTTGATTCGATTCGCGACTATTATTTCTGCTGTACCATCTCCATCCAAATCAGCTGACGCAGCCATAGCGCTACTGGCGAGAGTTTCAGCTAATGCGGGCTGAGCGGACCTTTGGAAGCTGCCCGAGCCGTCATTAAGATACAGTCTATTTGTGTAGTTTTGACTGGATATAGGAAAAGCATTCCCGCCGCTAGTGATGAATAAATCTTGATCACCATCATTGTCTATATCAAGAACTAATATACCCATGTCCTCATAATTTGCATCAGCCTCAAGGGCTGGCAGTAATCGCCTTTTAAAGATGTTGTCCTCTTGGAAATAACAAGCTGTCGCATAACCAGCTGCGCCTCCTACAATTAGATCCTCAGCTCCATCACCATTAAGATCTCCCTGCGCAAGTTTCGGACCTAGTGTGGACTGTCTCATAGGCAGTAATACCTCCTCCGCAAAATCATCATAGACATTTTCTCTATGAATGTAATTAAGTCCATACTGACCATTTGGTATGGTGCTGAAATACTGAGAGATTTCCATGCTGCCGAATTCAATATCTTCGGTCTCAGATGTACTAATGTTAATGGTTTGATCTACTGTCAGATCATATTTCTTGGTGATCCTATCACCAGGCCACGATACGATCAAAGAGTCGATGAGATCGTCAGACTCCATGCCAAAATGTGCGATGGGGCTGACAGCACTTCTGTAACCTCTGACGCGTTTAATTTCTGCGATTTGCATTTGCCGTCCGGACTGATATAAATAGACCTTAGCCATAGATTCAGAGAGATCGCCCTCCACACTTACTTTCAAATAGTGGCCTGTGCCCCGATCAGCGGCCAGGTTACGATATAGGCTCATCTCTTGATCAATATTATTGATAACGATGTCCAAATCACCATCTAAATCAAGATCTGCAATTGCTGCTCCATTAGAAAAGGTAGAATCTTGCATACCCCACTCTGATGCCATATCTGAAAAATGAAGATCACCCTCATTCTTGTAAAGCGCATTGGGCAATTTTCCCTCTGGCATAGAGAAGTATAACTCCTCTTTAATATTCAGTGGTACTTGATTTTGGTAGTGAAGCTTGGCGTCTCTCACGCGCTGCTTAAAGTCATTATCCAGCCCATATCTGCGGTATCCATTCGTCACAAAAATATCTTTTTTACCGTCTAAGTCATAGTCAGCAATCAGGCCAGCCCAGCTCCAGTCGGTCTTTGCAATACCTGACATCTGAGATAAGTTTTTAAATTTATTAGAGCCATCATTCACCTGAAGTGCGTTATACATGTATTGGTATTGAAATCTAAGTCGGTCCACCAGTAGGCTGAACTGTCTGGTATCCATAGATGCCATCAGTGTCTTGGATCTAATGTGATCAGCAGCAGCCATATCCAGCACAAAGATGTCTTGCTTACCATCTTGATTTATATCGTCGATGTCTACTCCCATACCAAACATGGATACCTGACTCGTGCGCTGCTTGATTTCATCTTTAAAGCTGCCATCTCCCTGGTTAATGTACATGACATCGGGGAGATAATAATCATTGGCAATATAAATATCAGGATAGCCATCATCATTAATGTCAGCCACCGAAAGTCCAAGTCCATAAGTAGGTTTGGATATACCGCTATTAAGACTGACATCTATATAATGTCCATCTACATTCTCATATAGTCTGCTGATACTTTGCTTGTTATCAGCCTTATTTGTGGCGATACGCTGAAGAAAAGAAAGTGGATCATAACCGTAAAGCACGCTTTCGTTCATGACAATACAGTCCAAATCTCCGTCTAAATCGTAATCAAAAAAAGACGATTGGGTACTGATACCATCATCTGCTAATCCGTATGACTCTGCTGATTCTGAAAAGCTCAAGTCCTTATTATTAATATACAGAAGATTTTTACGATTCTGCTGGATATGTGGTCCTCCCTGAGAGATGTATATATCCAGCCACCCATCCCCATTGACATCTGCAAAGGTCACGCCGTTAGACCAGTGCTTATGGTAGTTTATACCGGATGCAGAAGTGACGTCTTTAAATTTTAAATTGCCTTGATTTAAGAATAGCTTATTATCCACCATATTAGCTGTCATCACAACATCTTCAAGTCCATCATTATTAAGATCAGCAATACCGACTCCGGCTCCATTATAGAAATAGTCAAAGTCAAGCAAGTTGAATTTATTCGAGAGATCTTCTTGCAAGCTGTTAGTAAAGTGTAATCCTGACTCGGATGCCTCTATCTTTTCAAATAATGGCTTATCCTGGGTAGACTTACTACTTGGGCTCAATGATTCTGACTGGCAAGAGATCAGAGCATAAATAAATATGACACAGCTTAGTACTCTCATATTTGGAATCACAATATTAACCAATCCCCTGTATATCTCTTACCTTGCAGACGATGGATGCTAATTTAAGGCAAAGAATCATTTCTGGATTAATCATGGCGGGGCTAGTAGTTTCCTTGTTGCTCTATAATGCAGCTTCGGCGCAGGTATTATTCATCATCATTATGCTGGCCATGTTATACGAATTTTCAGCTATAAGTCTAGCCGGAGTTTCAGGTGCTTTCTCTTATGTCTTTTGGTCTATATTTGGGTCCTTAGCAATGGTACTTCTGCTGGTTTACAAGTACCCAGATCAGCAATATATGGATATAATTATCTATTTATCAGTGAGTTATATTGTTATCAACATTCTGATGCTCCTGACTCAGAAGAGGACACTTCTACCCATAGTGCCACTCATTCAATCATACCTGTACATCACTATACCCTGCGTGATACTCTTGTTTTGGATCAGATCACATGATAGTTATGGCTTGACGCTCCTTGGCGTATTTATTATGATCTGGGGTAGTGATGTTTTTGCCTATTTTGCTGGTCGTAAGTTTGGTAAGCGAAAATTATTTGCCGCTATCTCACCTAAGAAAACCTGGGCTGGCTTTATCGGGGCCGGCATCGGAACTATAGTTTTAGCTTTACTTTGCAGCTATCTATTAGCCCATCTGCCGATTAGCCGATGGTTAATAATTGGGCTGCTAATTTGGCTCTTCGGTAGTCTTGGTGATCTGGTAGAGTCATCATTCAAGCGACACTTTAGAATTAAAGATTCTGGAACCATACTTTCGGGACATGGTGGATTTTTAGACAGGTTGGACAGTTTTATTTTTGCCATCCCTGTGGTTATTCTTTATTTAAATTATGCATCCCATGCTTCATAAGGAAGGAAAATCAATTTTTGTCATTCTAATTGGCTCACTTGTATTGCTGATGTGGGCAGTTGGATCCACTTCTGGCATGATAAGCATCCTGGTATGGGCATTGTTAGCCTTCGTCATATTTATGTTGGCTTTTAGCATACAGTTTTTCAGAAATCCAAAGCGAGAGATTGCTCACTTAGATGATCGCAAGATATATGCTCCAGCTGACGGTAAAGTCGTCGTCATAGAAGAAGCCGTCGAAAGTGAGTACTTTAAAGATAAACGCTTGATGATATCCATCTTCATGTCTCCTCTCAATGTGCACGCTAATCGGGTGCCCGTGAGTGGCACAGTAAGCTATACTAAATACCATAAAGGTAAATACTTAGTAGCTTGGCACCCTAAGTCATCTACAGAGAATGAACGTAGCACTACAGTAATTAAATCAGGTGAAAAAGAAATATTAGTGCGGCAGATAGCAGGCGCAGTAGCCAGGCGCATAAGAAATTATATGCACGAAGGTCAAGTCGTCACGCAAGGTCAAGAATTGGGATTTATAAAATTTGGTTCTAGATCCGATATATTTCTACCACTCGGAACCAAGGTCAACGTGACTATGGACCAGATGGTGAAGGGGAATGTAGATGTCATTGCTGAGTGGTAAAAAAACGTAGTATATACATAATTATTAAACTCAATACAGTAGCTGAACTATGATACAGAGATAGTGGCAATCAAGTTATAAATGTAGATATGGACTTCAGCAGACCCTATAGCTAAGACCTGACCATATTAGCGATAGCCTTGATCCAGGCTGGATCATCATTGAGGCTGGCTACTAAGTCCAGCTTTTCTCCACCTTCCTCTTCGAATTCTTCTCGATACTCATAGCCGATCTCTATCGTAGTCTCTAAGCAATCAGCTACGAAGGCTGGGGAGAAAACTAACAGATTTTTATTGCCCTTTTCCACTTGCTCTTTTATCATGTAGTCAGTATAAGGCTCGACCCATTTCTCAGGGCCAAATCTGCTCTGATAACACACTGTGAACTTATCTCTGGGTATATTCAGCTGTTCTGCTATGGCAAATGCTGTAGCGTGACACTGGGCAGAGTAGCATAGACTATTCTCTGGCACAATACTTTGGCAGCAGTCTGTACTGCACTGACAGTAGTTATTTTCTTTCTTCAAGTACCGCACCGGTACCCCGTGAAACGAAAATAGAAAATGATCATAAGCTGATAGATCGTACTGGCGTGCGTTCTTGCAATAAATGTCGATAACCTCAGGATTATCATAATAGGACCCGATAAATCTGATCCCTGGAAGCAACTCTCTTCGTCTCATAATATCCATCACCTCCTCAAACACTGATCCTGTGGTGGCTGATGCATATTGAGGAAATAGAGGTAATACTGTCAGCTCAGTAATGTGCTGTTCTCGCATGCGCTTCAGTGCAGACTCGATCGATGGATTCTGATATCTCATCGCTAACTCTACGTGATAGTCGTCTCCGAGTTCTGCCTGCACACCTTCTGCTACTCGCTGACCATACACCTTGAGTGGAGAGCCCTCTTTCATCCAGAGTCTATCATATAGCTTGGCTACCCTGCCCGATCTGATGGGTACGACGATGCCCTGAAAGAGAGCATAGCGAAATGGCCAGACTAAATCAATCACCCGTCGATCCGTTAAAAACTGATTTAAGTAGGTCTTGAGCCCTTTTTTTGTAGGGGCGTCTGGAGTGCCGAGATTGACTAAGAGAATTCCTTTCTTCATGATGCGCAAAAGTAAAGTCGTACAACGGGACCACTAATACATAGTTTAAATAAATACTTAATTATATAAGAAAGCTCTGCCATCACCTCCACTTTAATAAGCTGGAAAAAAGATAGATTTGTGCCCAAATAAAATGTTATGTCAAAACCTAACATACTGATCGTCAATGATGATGGTATACTGGCTCCCGGCCTAAGATCACTGATAGAAGCTGTGAAAACCATCGGGACGCCGTACATCATGGCTCCCGACAAGCCGCAGTCTGGCCAAGGCCATGCGATCACTATACACGATCCGATTAAGGTCAAAGAAGTATATCACTTCACAGGGCTGAAAGCATATAAATGTTCAGGTACGCCTGTCGACTGTGTCAAGATAGCACGAAATGTGATGTATAAGGATATCGACTTTGATCTTTGTGTATCAGGTATTAATCATGGCTCTAATGCAGCGATCAATATTATTTATTCAGGTACGATGTCAGCTGCTATGGAGGCAAGTCTTGAAGGCATTCCCGCTATCGGATTTTCGCTATGTGATATCTCAATGGAGGCAGATTTCGCAGCTGCCACTCACTACGCTGCAGTGATGATCAGGTGGGCCTTAGATCATGAGTTTAAGAAGAGTCTACTGCTCAATGTAAATATTCCGAAGTTACCCATCGAGGATATTAAAGGTATTAAAGTCTGTCGCCAAGGCAAATCTGCCTGGAAAGAAGACTTCATGGAAGTGAAAAATCCAAGAGGAGAATCTTACTACTGGATGACGGGAGAGTTCGTTCTCTATGAAGAGGCTGAGGATACCGATATTAGGGCTCTGGGTGAGGGGTATATCTCAGTCGTCCCATCCATGCATGATCTTACGGCCCATCCTGCACTGGAAGAATTTAGGTATCTGGAGGAAGCTCGGTAGAGCTGATATCCTCGAGATGTCTGTTTATAGTTGTTATTCAGTTACTTAGACTAGCCATCCAAATTTCTTACTGATACTTACAAGAAGTCTAAATCTCTAATTTGAGAGATTAGAAGCCATAAAATTTACTTTTATAAGTAGACAACTTTGCATCTAAGATGGCTCTCAGTTTATATCTTAGCTTATGATGGTATCTCTCAACAAAATACAGTTATGAGAATGGAAAGAGGTAATACTTTCATTGCGTTTATGACTGGTATATTTTTGCCTTGTGCGGGCTTTTACTTACTAAAGTGGTTATTTCAGGCTGCAGAAGTTTCAGGACTGATAGATGTGGCAGACTATGCTTTTAATGGCAGCCGTGTACGCACCATCACCATTATAGCTATATGTATGAATCTGATACCGCTCCAAATCTATCAGAGACGAAGAGAAGGCCAAAGTATCAGAGGCATAGCCGTAGCTACAGTATTGATGGCGGGCATATGGTTTTATTGGTTCTTTGATTCTCTTTATCCCGCATGAGTCTGCGGATATTTATTATTGCTGGAGAGGCATCCGGTGATATGTACGGAGGGCTGCTGGCTGAGGAATTACGTGCACATCGTCCAGACGTCCACATCAGCGGATGGGGAGGAGGTCAGATGATAGCAGCAGGTGTAGAGATCCTAAGACACATTTCCAGTTTGTCTTTTATGGGATTAACTGAAGTTTTGCGCAGAGCAATCAGCATAAGGTCTCTCTTTCGAGAGTGTAGACTGACCATATCACAAGGTAACTTTGATGCTATAATATTCATAGATTTCCCAGGGTTCAACCTGAGGATGGCTAAGTGGGTGAAGCAATACCATCCTCACATGCATACTATACAGTACATATCTCCTAAAATTTGGGCTTGGAAAGAAGGTCGCGTGCGAATCATTAAGAGATACATCGATACACTCATTTGCATCTTTCCATTTGAGATAGATCTTTATCGAAGGTACGGCATCACGGCTTACTATTGTGGTCATCCTCTACTGGCGCATCTTGATCGGATCAATGTGCAATCGCGACAGTCTGAAGAAGCCAGTCCTAGGCATCTGGATGTTGCCTTGATGCCTGGAAGCCGTAAGCAAGAGATTGACAGGATATTACCCATTATGCTGCAGTTAAGTCAATATTACCCAGAGCATGACTTCACCATCGGGGGTATGAGCCTATTTGGTGAGGATTACTATCAGTCAATTATTGATCAGGCTGGAGTCTTGAATATAAAAATTAGCATGGATGATAATCATAGTCTACTGGCGCAGTCAGATGTGGCTATTAATACTTCAGGCACTGTTACCCTTGAAACTGCTCTATTAAACATCCCTCAAATCGTAGTCTACAAGGCTAAGCAATTAAGCTACGTAATCGGTAAATCATTATTAAGAATAGAATACATATCTCTCCCTAATATTTTACTTGATAAGCGTGTAGTACCTGAGTTAATTCAAGCCAATTGTCAAGCTGAGATGATCAAACAATCGATGGATCATATTATAAAAAATCCAACTATTCAGCTAGCTGGTTATCAAGAAATTAGGGAAATACTTCAGTCTAATCAGCGTGAGATGAATGTAGCGATTCTGATCTGCAATAGGATAGGCTTAAAATAAAATGAGGTTACTCAATTTTCACTGAGTAACCTTCACATAAATTAACACCTTTTAACTATGATACAAATATAGATATTGACTTAGCTTCATTCTACCTACATAAACCCAACACCTAACTACAGATCATCTACAAGATCCATTTTAAGTGTATTTTTAAGTGCCAAAATCGATAAAATAGAGTCGTAATTTGCGCATAGTATTTAATGGTTATTTATGTCTGATACCAATGAAATTCATCCAATAATCAGTGCATCGCAGACGCCTAATTTTGATTATTGAGATTGACCCGCTTAGATTTACAGATCATAAATTTTCATAGACTTCTATCGCAATAAATCATTCACCGTATTAGAATGCTTAAAAAAATTGAAAAGAGCAATCTTTGACATATTGATTAGCTTTTGACATATTGATGTGAAAGGGTAATGTCGTTATATATCTGGTCTACGATTCATGAGAAACAATACAGAATAACAAAACATATCTTCTGTAAAATTCATTTATATTAAGTAGTGGCGGGCGATTCACTTATATTTGTATAAACAAGCATTATCGATGACAAATTTTTCTGAGCGAGAGATAAAAGAAGCTTTGAACAACTGGAAAGTTATCATATCCAAATACCAAATGCCTGATGCAAAAAAGGCAGTGATACAAATTTTTAATTCGTTTGGTCCTTTTTTCGCGCTTTGGGTAGTGATGTATTTTACCTATGATTACTCCTATTGGTTGACCTTAGGGTTAGCTGTGATCAATGCCTTTTTTCTAGTCAGGATCTTTATCATACAGCATGACTGCGGTCACCAATCTTTTTTAAGATCCAAGCGATTAAATAATCTCGTCGGTGTATTCTGCAGCTTTTTCAGTTCCATCCCATTCAGGTATTGGGCTAAGGTGCATAATCATCATCATGGACACAGTGGCCAACTGGAAATGTCTAATCGAGACATAGGAGACATTAAATTTCTCACGGTAAAAGAATATGCATCTCTGTCTTGGCTTAGGCGGACATCATATCGAGTATTCAGAAGTCCATTTATACTCTTTGGCTTAGTACCGTTTATATACTTGACATTTTCTAATCGCTTACCGATGATCAATCTCAAGGGTTGGACTAAGGTCAGAAGGTCTCAGATCCTCAATAACTTGCTGATGGCCGGAATTTATGCTCTATTAGGTTATTTCATTGGTTGGCAAAAGTTCTTTCTACTGCAAGTTCCGATCATTTTCATCTTCAGCATAATTGCTTTTTGGTTCTTCTATGTGCAGCATCAGCACGAAGAAACTTATAAGGAATGGAAGAATAACTGGGACTTCGTAGTATCTGCACTAAGAGGAGCGACACACTATAAGCTACCTAAGCTCTTCCAATGGCTGACAGGCAATATTGGTTTTCACCACATTCATCACCTCAGCTCACTAATACCTAACTATCATCTGGAGAGGTGTTATAAAGAGAATCCAATACTAAATAAGTTTGTCACTTCGCTCACTTTCACTGAGAGTCTCAAGTGCATTCACAATGACCTGTGGGACCAAGACCAACAGAGAATGATCTCTTTCCAAGAATATAAAAGACAGTACAAGAGAGCAAGTTAAACCCTTCGAAAATGGTGTTTTATATCCTCATAGCTTATTTGCTATCAGGGTATATGTTGTTTTTTTAATCGTCATTAGTCAGTACGTGCCTTGAGAGCTCTATGGCGTTTTTGATGTATTAAGGCAGATATGCTTTTCGTTACGTTTTCTATTAACAATTTGCAGATTGATATTCAGCTCTTACATTAGCACAATACTTGTAACTTCTTATTTTTAGTTGTTGCTACGTTCAGTCCTACCCTTGAGTTGTTTTAAAAAATTTGCGCTTCATCCTTTAATCACAACCATGAAAAACTTAGGCCTCTATCTATTTGCGTGTCTTGTTCTTGGGTCATGTGGAAACGATAATTCTACAGAGAAGCATGATCATCACGCACACTCTAATCACGACCATAGTGAACATGAGCTTCCCACATCCCCCAAGGGACATAATGCACTCATAGAAAAATATTTAGAAGAGATTAATCAATTATCGATAGATAGCACAGAGAGTTCCACTACAGAATATATGAGCCTCATCATAGGAGGCGCCTTCGAGATGGGTGCAGAAGGTGAGGCCGCTATGCCTGATGAGTACCCCAAGCATTGGGTAGACGTTGATACTTTCTGGATGGACCGCACTGAAGTGACTAATGATGACTTTCTCAAATTCACCAATGCGACAGGATATATGACAACTGCAGAGAGAGAAATCAATGTCGAAGAGATCTTGGCACAACTCCCTACAGGATACCAGCTACCCCCCAACTTTGATACTAGTCCTATGTCATTAATATTCCAGCAGCTGCCAGAAGGCCAGAGCGCCTCACCTAATACTTGGTGGAAGCCAATGAATAATGCTAACTGGCGGCACCCTCAAGGGCCACAGAGCGATGCAGCGGACAAACCTAAACACCCTGCTGTGCATCTATCCTGGTTTGATGCCTCAGCCTACTGTAGATGGAAGGGCAAAAGATTACCTACGGAGAGTGAATGGGAGTATGCTGCTCGAGGTAAAAAGACTAACCAAATATATCCATGGGGAAATGAACCTATCAGTGCAAAGAGGGCCAACTATTGGCAGGGAAAGTTTCCCTATGAGAATACAGGTGAAGATGGGTACTCAAGTTCCTCCCCAGTCCGATCTTACCAAGCAAATGAGTACGGCCTCTACGATATGGCTGGCAATGTTTGGGAATGGTGCTCCGACTGGTACAAACATGACTATTATAGTGAAAAAGTAGCTAAGCAGGATACGCTCAATCCTATAGGTCCAAAGGTTAGCTTCGACCCCCATGAGCCCACAATACCTAAGAAGGTCATTAGAGGGGGATCATTCTTATGCAATGATTCTTATTGCAGCGGTTATCGCGTATCAGCCAGGATGAAGTCTAGCCCTGATTCTGGCCTTGAGCATACAGGCTGCCGCTGTGCAAGATCAGTTCGATAAGGGGCTTATAAAAGTCTATTAATGCAGAAAATATAGAAGCAACCATTTCATCTTGCCAGCGCCTGACTAAGATCTTCTAGTAAATCATCTACATGCTCTAAGCCTATAGAAAGTCGCAGCAGATTCTCAGGTGTTCTGGTCCCCTCAGCTTCTACAGAATAGCGATGCTCTATGAGACTGTGAGTCCCTCCGAAGCTAGTAGCTCTGGTAATCAGTTGTAGCCGATTAGTCACATCTATGGCATCCTGAGCTGAACCTTTTACTAAGAATGACATCAAAACCCCGAAGTCCGACATCTGGCGCGATGCTATCTCATGATCCTGTGTGCCTGCTATACCTGGATAAAGTACTGACTCTACCTGAGCATGTGTCTGAAGGTATGTTGCGATGAGTTTAGCGTGTTCTGTCATGGCTTTTATTCGGTAACTCATGGTCTGTATGCCTCTCAGAGTCAGCCAACACTCAAAGGGTGAAGGGACTGCGCCTCCCATCTTCTGTATGTAGATCAGCTTCTCCCATCTATGATCTTTAGCACGTGTGATGATAGCTCCCCCTAATACGTCACTGTGTCCCGCAATGTACTTAGTTGTGGCATGCAGCACGTAGTCGGCACCCAGAGCTAATGGCTGCTGTAATATTGGGGTGGCGATGGTATTGTCCACGGCCACTTGGATGCGATGAGCATGCGCGATATGCACGACAGCTGCAATATCGGTGATTGTAAGCTGGGGGTTAGATGGTGTTTCTACAATAATCAATTTAGTCTCTGCGGAAATATGCTGTTCTATCTGAGCCAGTGAGCTCATGTCTATAAAATCAAAACGTATACCTAATGGTGCGAATACCTTCTTCATCAGCTCCATAATACCAAAGTATAAAATATCAGGTGCTATGACGTGCTCTCCTGGGAGTAGGGTCTGCAGTAAGGTCATCATAGCAGCCGATCCCGAAGAGAAGGCCGCAGCAGCTACCCCACCCTCCAGATCCGTTAAACACTGTTCTAAGGATATCCTATTGGGGTTAGTATACCTGGAATACAGGTGCCCTTTAGAATAGGTTCCGTCTAAATCACGCTCGAAGGTGGAGCTAAGATGTATAGGGGCTACGATAGCACCTGTATGGGGGTCTACGTTCTGGCCCGAATGGATAGCTTTAGTCTCTGGTCTCATATATTTTGGTTGATGACGTGCCGATCTAAAATACTCTGTACAGCTACGGTACATGTCTCTATGGATACCGCAGCGTCTATAATTTCAGTCGTCAGGTCCTGATGATGATGCTGAAAACTCAGTAGGTAATTCTGCCTGATACCTTGAAGCAATTCGAGCTTTTCGAATTTTTCCTGCTGCTCATTTCTAGCAGTGATCCGCTGCATGCTATGCTTGGCTGTCACATCTAAATAAATCGTGAGGTCCGGCGCAAGTAGCTGGTGACATATGTCATTCATTTTCACCACCCTCTCGATAGGCATGTGCAGCCCGTGATATGCGTAGGATGACCAATAGTAGCGATCAGAAATTACAGTGATACCTTTATCAAGCATGGAGAGCAAACCATCATCATCATTTTGGATATGATCCAATCTATCGGCAACGAAAAGCGCGGCGAGTGTCTCTTCGCTGACCTTTAGCTCCTCTTTCAGGATCCCTCTGATTAGAGTTCCTATAGGTCGAGCAGTGGGTTCAGTAGTGGTGTAGACCTCCAGTCCATGATTCCTCAAATATTGTTGAGCAAATTCCAGCTGTGTCGACTTTCCTGACCCGTCTATTCCTTCAAATACAATAAATTTGCCCCTACTCGTCATAATATTTCTGATATTTGTGATTCCAACATAACTATTACTAACGATTAACTGATTAAGTAGGAATGGAAAAATATACAGCCATTAAAGAAAAGGTGGAGAAGTATAAACATATGCTTGATAAAGTCTTGACTTGGAGAATCGCCTGGGACGATACATTGAAAAAATTTATTCAAACTGAACTTGAGAAACTGCTTAAGACTACCGATCTGGCAGCCAATTTTTCGGAAGAGGAAAAAATTAAAGGCCTTGAGTCTATTTCTATTAAGCTCGGCAATCGTAAGAGTGGTATTTATGAGCTGGCAGATGGTAATCAGCGCAAAGATTTCTTTAAAGAATATGGCACTTTAGTCTATAGCCAGCTGTTTAATGGAAAAGTACAGGTGTGGATGTCCTATCCTTTTATAGAAGGTCTTGTGGAGCCAAGGCCGCCTAAATTAATTGGCATCTATGCTCCACCAGAGTTTAATGAAGATCTCATCATTTCTAACTTTGAAGCGTTTCTAAATGACTTAATAGAATGGGAAGATTATGACGATGATGATCCTGCGAGCCAAGCCCCACAGACGCGTATTGGTTTTGAATTCAATAAAAATTTAGAGATCGAAGATTAAGTGATTTTAGTGGCAACTATGCTGGTATCAAGCTTGATTTAGCTTATTTTAGATATGGGGATATTCAGAAGTAAAGCATAAACACATTTTCTTTAGATGCAAAGCTTGCTTGCACTCGCCGTGCGGGCCTTACTGCCCACCCGTACTCAGTGGTACGGTTCCTTCTTTATCATAGATACATTTAG
>ENA-ORXR01000111-ORXR01000111.1-marine-metagenome-genome-assembly--contig:-NODE-111-length-123787-cov-16.643885_pt1 | contig 123787 bp, 86 predicted proteins | sample MGYA00237866_ERZ511479 | MGnify/ENA metagenome assembly ERZ511479 | reverse complement strand
TCGGGGGTATTTTTATACCTTTTTTTATCCACAATTAACTAGGAAATAAGTGATTGCCAATTTACAGGGACTCCCTAGCTAGCTATTGATCCTTTTTTCATTTCAACTCATAAACTGATGTAGCGCAAACGCTTTTAGAGAGGCACATAATTAAACACTAAACACTAATCATTAATCACTATTGTATTACCTTAATTTCTACTCGTCGGTTTCTTGACATCTCTTCTTCTGTTGTCGCATCAGGGTTTATCATTTGAGTATTTGAATAGCCTTTTGCAGTAATTCTGTCCTTGGAAATGCCAAACGTAATCAGGTAGTCCGCTACCATCTGAGCACGATCTTCTGACAATAGTCGTTCCCAGTCGGTAACTGCGCGTTTGTAGACTGCTGGATGATTGATGTGGCCTCCGATTTCAATTTTCAGATCCTTATTAATCTTCATGAATCGCAGTACTTTTGGTAATTCTGGTTCTGATTTGGGGAGTAACACTGCTTTATTGCCAACAAAATACAGATTTTTGATCTCAGCGGTGGCCCCAATTGTGGCTTTAGAAAGTCTGATGTCCATTGGTTCTGGTGCTTTGGTTGTCACCTTTCTCATCTTCGTTTCAAAGAAATAACCCTCTGCATAAACGTCTACACTAATGACACTATTGCGGGGAATCTCCGTTTTGAAACGGCCCAAATCATCTGTCTGTATTGAATCACGGAATGTCTTGCCTCTTACAATCACATTAGCTGATCTGATTGGTTGTAGGGTTATTTTGTCCTTTACCGTGCCCTCAATTACAATAGAATTATTAGGGATTTCTTTTTCAGGTACTTTTACTACCTCCTTTGGAACTTCAACCTCAGTTACTGGTTCTTCTTTGGTAATTGATACTGGAGGTTCCTTTATTACTGGTGGCGGTGGTGTGTAGACTTCAACAGGAACTTGTGGTGGGCTGTATACTTGAAGGAGTTGTAGGGTCGCTCTTCTGTTTTGCTGTCGACCTTGTTCTGTAAGGTTTTCGGCAATGGGGACCTGTTCACCAAATGAGTTGATTCGTATTACGGATTCGGGGATGCCCTTGGCTACTAGGTACGCTTTGGCGCTTGCAGCTCGTTGCTGGGAGAGGGTGAGGTTATTGTTGTCGGTACCAATGGCGTCTGTATGCGCTTCGATGGTTATAAGCGGCTGGTCTTGTTGCTGTATCAACTGACAAAATTCGTCTAGTGCTGGTTTGTCTGTTGCACGAATCTCAGATTTTCCAAAATCAAAGTAGATCTCTTTTTCTTCTAGCAATAGATAGCGTTCATTGGCTGTTTGCGCAAGCATCGCTTGAGGAAAATAGAGTATTCCTAAAACCAATATTGTCCAGTACTTTAACATCATTCTTGGGTTATATCAATAAAAACACTTAAAGATTATATTATTTGGTAACTAATCATAGTTTTTGGAGAAATTATGCAATATAATCCATGAATTTCCTATCGTATAATATGGGGTAAAGGAATCTCTACCGTTGGTATATCGGTTTTGGGAATAATTATAGTATTGCGTATATTGATGATATTAATTTACTATAAACACGTTTTGTGCGGGTTAAACCTGCAAAAACAATAACGATGTCTAAACATTTACTTTTGATGGGCTTGCTACTTGCTGCAACCCTTCCTCTAAAAGCTCAAGTAGTTAACCTGGACAGTAACCTTGTTGCTTATTACTCATTTTCTGGTACCACTGTTGACGATAGTCCAAACACTAATGATGTCCAGTTACTGAATACAGTTCAATTGCTGCTTGACTATCCAGATAAAACCAGTCCTGATCACTTGCAGGATGACCAATGATATTGAGCACAATTTGAACTGTTTGCAAGCTCCAGTGAAAAACTAGCATGGTTTTAGTCTAGTCATTTCATATTTATTAACAATCTATTTTATTTAGAAATAGAAGCGGACTAAGGATGGTAGGTGTTGTTTGAACGAAGCATAGCGGAGAGAGTGCCGAACAGCCTGGTCTGGAATGAGTAGCAGCAATGGCAAAGCCTTTGCTGCTACGAATGGAAGAAGGCCCCAAAAATTTCTCATAATTCTAAAGTCAAATAGATCTTAACCACAAAAAAATGAAAAAACTACTACTATTGTTATCCCTGATATTTCTGGTTTCGATAAATGTATTCAGCCAAGAAAGCTCGAGTACTAGGATTTTGTTTGAGAATAACAGCCATGAAATTAGTGCGACCGAAGCTGAAAAGTTGACAACTTTTTGGAATGCGATTGAGCAATCAGTAATCATTTCAATACAGTTAGACGGACATACGGATAATGTTGGAGAGAACTACCTATACACTAGAACTAGAAGAAGTCAACTCAATAAAAGAACTTGATGCACGGCTGAAGGCGATTAACTAGTTTAATGTCACTGGATCATGAGTTTACCTTGTCCTATCTGTTTTCCCTTTTGCGTAAGGCAATAAAAGTAGATTATTTTTCTTAATTCCACTGGACTAAAAGCCAAAAGTCAACAAATGTGGAAATTCAGTTTCCAATAATTATTACCAATTCTCAATAATTACTTATTTTGCAGGTTCACACTTTAAAAGCACCAAACCGTTGGCTGGAAAAAAAACTACCGATAAGACTAAAAGGGTAACACCGCTCATGCAGCAATACAATGCTGTAAAAGCAAAATACCCGGATGCGATATTACTATTTCGGGTAGGCGATTTCTACGAAACCTTCGGTGAAGACGCGATCACAGCATCAAGTGTCCTAGGAATCACGCTCACCGCTAGAAACAACGGCGGAGATCAGACACCACTTGCCGGCGTACCTTACCACTCCCTCGATACCTACCTGCCACGCCTAGTAAAAGCAGGATACCGCGTCGCCCTCTGCGAGCAATTAGAAAAACCATCCAAGGAAAAGAAAATTGTGAAACGAGGGGTAACAGAAGTCATTACACCAGGCGTCGCTACCAATGATAAACTGCTTAATCATAAGGAAAATAACTTCCTGGCAGCAGTACATTATGGAAAAAAAGGCTACTTCGGTATTGCCTTCCTGGACTTGTCTACTGGGGAATTTCTGATCTCAGAAGGATCAAAAGCGTATATCGACAAACTGTTGCAGAGTTTCAGCCCCTCGGAAGTCATCTTCGGAAAGGCAAGGGCCAAGGACTTCCATCATCAGTTTGGCCAAGCGTATTATACTTATCCACTAGATGATTGGATTTTTGCATACGACTTTACCCGCGAAAAATTGGTCGATCACTTTGAAGTAAAAACTCTAAAAGGGTTTGGTGTAGAAGATTATGATCTGGCTCAAGTCGCCGCAGGAGCCGCCTTGTATTATCTTAGCACTACAGAGAATAATAATATCCGGCATATCTCACAAATCAGTCGACTACAACCAGATAAATACGTGTGGCTAGACCGGTTTACAATTCGTAATCTAGAACTACTCCACAGTACCCACGAAAGCGGTGTTCCCTTGATTCAGATCATGGACAAGACGATATCACCAATGGGAGCACGCCTGCTAAAGAAGTGGGTTGCGATGCCGCTTAAAGAAAAGAGTGAAATCGAAGCGCGACATCAGGTGGTAGAGTACTTCATTTTAAACCCAGAGTTCAGGGATGAAATGCTAAAATACATTCGTCAGATTGGAGATATGGAACGGTTGATCTCCAAGGTGCCACTAGGAAAAATTAATCCTCGGGAGGTCGTTCAACTGAAACGGGCACTAGGCGTACTGGATCCCATTAAAGAGTTGCTCGCTAAGCAGAAAAACAAGCCTTTGAAGCAGATTGGTGATCGGATAAATCCTTGTGAAGAAATGCGTACCGAAATCGCGAAACGCGTCTTAGACGATCCACCAGTGAATCTAGCAAAAGGTGGTGTCATGGCAGATGGGATTCATGAAGAACTGGATGAGTTGCGCAGTATCATTAAGAATAGTAAGGACATCTTGCTTAATATCCAGCAGGAAGAAGCTAAGAAAACGGGGATCGCTAATCTCAAAATCGGGTTCAATAATGTGTTTGGGTATTACCTGGAAGTCACCAATAAATACAAGAACCAAGGTCTGGTGCCAGACAATTGGGTGCGAAAGCAAACACTTACCGGTTCTGAACGATACATCACCGAGGAACTCAAGGTGCTAGAAGCAAAGATACTAGGAGCAGAAGACAAAACGCTGTTGATCGAACAACAGTTATTCGAGCAACTGACATTGGAACTGAACGACTATATCATTCCGATTCAGCTCAATAGTCATCTGATTGCACGGTTGGATTGTCTGATCGCTTTCGCAACAATCGCCCTCAAGTACAACTATTGTAAGCCGCAAATGCTGGATACGCTTGAGCTAGAGGTGAAGGAAGGCCGACATCCCGTTATCGAGCAACAGTTGCCGCTTGACAAGCCTTATGTGCCGAATGATATTTATCTGAATAACGAAGATCAGCAAATCATCATGATTACTGGTCCGAATATGTCGGGTAAATCAGCCGTATTGCGGCAGACCGCATTGATTGCTTTGATGGCACAGATGGGCAGTTTCGTCCCTGCAAAGTCAGCAAAGATTGGATGGGTAGACAAAGTGTTTACACGGGTAGGAGCTTCTGATAATATCTCTTCGGGAGAGTCTACCTTCATGGTGGAGATGAATGAAACGGCGAGTATCCTCAATAACGTGTCTGACAGAAGTCTGATTTTGCTAGATGAGATCGGTCGTGGTACAAGTACCTATGACGGGATATCTATTGCTTGGTCGATTGCGGAATTCCTGCATAATAACAAGGAGGCGCATCCTAAGACACTGTTTGCGACACACTATCATGAGTTGAATGAGCTGGCCAATAAATTTCCTAGGATCCGCAACTTCAATATCTCTACGAAGGAGGTTGGTAAAAAGGTCTTATTCCTTAGGAAACTTATTGCTGGTGGCAGTAAGCATAGTTTTGGGATTCACGTTGCACAGATGGCTGGTATGCCCAAGCAGATCGTGAAGCGGGCAACCGAGATACTTGTTCAGTTAGAACAGAAAAGCATTGATAATAGTGACATCACGCCTACGCTTAAACAGATGCCCACTGAGCCCTATCAGCTGAGTTTCTTTGATATGGCGGACCCAAAAGCGGCAGAACTATTGCGGGAGTTGAAAACACTGGATTTGGATTCACTGACGCCTATTGAATGCATGATGAAGTTGAGTGAACTGAAGCGGAAGTTGGACTAGCTCCGTAAGATGGTTTATCAAGACCAACAATTATCCAGTAGGATGGATAAGTATACTGCGACCCATAACAGGTCGGTTTTCAGGAGTTGTTGTTTTTGCTAACATGCTGTGACCCATAACAGGGTCGGTTTACGTACTTGGTTGTTTTGCTAACATCATACTCTTTTTACCAAGGAACTATTTTAAACGGAAGGGTGTTTTCTATTACGACATTTCTTCCGTCTTATACCTGATAAACAAAAACAATGAAAAGAATTACACTTATTTTATCCCTTTTAGCCATTGGTCTCTTTAGTTATGGTCAAGTAGATACTACTGTGGTTCCATTTGTTGCATATTGGTCACCAGGCGATAGTCACGATTTTCGGGTCACAAAAATCAAACAACGGATACAGGATGGAGAAATGACTAAAGACGATACCACTTCCTACGTTGCTAATTTTAATGTAATGGACTCTACTGCAAATAGCTATACCATTAGTTGGACCTTTCAACCTGATCTTTCTGAATTTGATATTCCTAAGGAGTTGACAGGGATGCTAAAGTCATATAAGAAGTCAGAGGTCATTTATACGACTACTGAGCTTGGTGAATTCGTAGAGATTGAGAATTGGGAAGAGGTAGGAAGCAGATTCAATGAAGTAATTTCAAAATTGAAAGATAAGTTGAAAGATTCAGATGCAGATTCGAAAAAAATTGAAAAAGCAATTGCTCCTCTCCTTAAGATTTACAGTTCAAAACAAGGAATAGAGCAAGTAGTGTACACCGAATTGCAATTTTTTCATTTTCTATTCGGACTTGAGTATAATGTTGATAAACCTATTTATTACAAGGAACAATATCCCAATATGTTTGGTGGAAAACCACTAAAAGCAGATGCCAAATTGTATGTAGATGAAGTTGATTTTGAAAATTTCTACTGTAAAATGGTTCAGGAAGCGGATATAAATCCTGATGATGTAAAGAAAATGATAAATCTAGTATTCAAAAAGATGGGATTGAATGATAAAGAGGTTAAAAAGATGCTTAAGACAGCAACTATGGATATCTCAGATAGAAATGTCTATGAATTCACCTACTTCCCTGGCGTTCCGAATTACATTGAAACTACAAGAAAGATAGAATTTGATCTGGGTGGAAGTGAAGATCGTAAATTGAATAGAACAATTATCGAAAGGATAATAGACTAAATGCGCTGTTTTTTTTATTAAAATAAAATCCGTTTATTGAAATATACAATATGAATTCCAGACAAATCATCTCTTCGTCGAATATTGGGCGAAATATGTCAATCTCTATTCATTTCTATTCAAGAATTATTTATTTTAGCGGTCGCAAAGTCAAAACATTATATTATGAATCGTATATCCTCTTTAATTTTAATTTTAAGCTCCTTACTTTGGATTATCGGATGCTCTCCTAAAACAAGTACATCACTTCAGGAAACAGAGCAGAAAACCAGTAATGCTGCTGAGCAGGTAGTCCAAGCCGCCGAAGCTGTAAGCGCAACTGTAGCACCAAAAACAGATTTCAAACTAGATTATGAGAAGTATACGCTCGATAATGGATTGGATGTGGTCCTGCATACTGACAAATCAGATCCTATTGTTTCCGTAGCCATTTTGTTTCATGTTGGTTCAAATAGAGAAAAACCAGGAAGAACGGGATTCGCTCACTTTTATGAGCACATGTTGTTCCAAGCATCTGAGAATGTAGGTAAAGGAAAATTCTTTAAAAATATCAATGAATATGGTGGCGATTTCAATGGCGGAACATGGAATGATGGGACAATTTATTATGAAGTTATCCCTAAAGATGCACTTGAAAAAGTCCTTTGGATGGAAGCAGATAGGATGGGGTTCTTTATTAATACAGTTACAGTAGCAGCCCTTGAGAACGAGAAGCAGGTCGTGAAAAATGAAAAACGACAACGGGTTGATAATCGACCTTATGGACATACAAGTTATGTGATCGATAAGGCAATGTTCCCAGAAGGACACCCATACAATTGGCAAGTAATCGGTAGTTTGGAAGATCTTCAAAATGCGACACTTGAAGATGTAGTTGATTTTTATGAAAAATGGTATGGACCAAATAACGCGACATTGGTTGTGGCGGGTGATATCGATGAGTCTGAAGTGAAAGGATATATCAAAAAATACTTTGACGAAATTCCATCAAAACAAGCTGCTGAACCATTAAAGCCACAACCCGGGGTTTTAAATTCAACAGTATCGTTCTACCATGAAGATAACTTCGCGAAACTACCTAAATTGACATTGGTGTTTCCTACAGTAGAAGATAAACATCCTGATACTTACGCACTGGACTACCTAGGAGCTTTGTTGTCAGAAGGAAAACGAGCACCCCTATATCAGGAAATCGTAGAAAAAACGAAACTAGCACCAGAAACTAGCTCCTACAACCGTGCACAAGAAATTGCGGGAAAATTTTATATCTCAATCACAGCAAACGAAGGCGTTGATCTGGATGATTTGCATAGAGGCGTATTTGCCGCACTCGAAAACTTTGAAGCCAATGGCATTGACGATAAAGACATGGAGCGTATCAAAAACAAACAGGAAACTAATTTCTACAATGGAGTGTCTAGCTTACTGAGCAAATCTTTCCAATTAGCCAGTTACAATGTATTTAATGATGATCCGGGATATGCTAGTAAAGAAATTGAAAAGATTCTGGCGGTCACAAAGGAAGACATCATGCGAGTGTACAAGAAGTACATTAAAGAACAAAAGTATATTGCCACCAGCTTTGTTCCTAAAGGAAATCTTGATCTAGCCATAGAAGGCTCAACGATGGCCAATGTAGTGGAAGAAAAAATCGTTCCTGGTAGTGAGAAACCACCAATGGATGAAGGCGATTTATCAAATATCAAAAAAACACCTTCTAAGCTAGATAGAACCATCGAACCACCATTTGGTAAGGCACCAACTATTGACCTACCAGAAATTTACTCTGGTAACCTAAGCAATGGTATGAAGTTTTACGGTATTGAAAACAACGAACTACCCTTAGTAGCCTTCAGTATTCGCTTAAAAGGTGGACTGGCCTTGGATAATCCCAATAAAATTGGTGCTGCAAATCTGATAACTGACTTATTGATGGAAGGAACAGCATCTAAAACTCCAGAACAGTTAGAAGACGCAATTGGAGTACTTGGTGCCAATATTTCCATGTCGACGAGCCCTGAGTATATTACAATCAACGGAAACTGTTTGACGCGGAACTACGAAAAGGTAATGAGTCTAGTGCAAGAAATGATACTTGAACCCCGTTGGGATGGAAAAGAGTTTGCGCGCATCAAAGAAAGTACAATTACTCAAATTCAACAGCAAAGTGTACAACCCAATCAAGTCGCTAGAAACTTAAATTCTAAATTGCTCTATGGAAGTAATAACATTTTTTCGAATAATACCATGGGAACTATTGAATCTGTAGAGCGTCTGTCAATGGACGAGGTACAGATTTATTACCAGAAGGCTTTCTCTCCGTCTGTGGCAAGTTTCCATGTTGTTGGTGACGTTTCTGAGACTCGTGTTCGGAATACTTTAAAGGCTTTTGATCGTAATTGGGAAGCCAAAGCAGTTGCATTTCCTGAATTTATAATGCCTCCTGCACCAACTTCTCCTAAGTTGTATTTTTATGACATCCCGAATGCCAAGCAATCAGTGATTCGGATTTTTACTCCGTATTTGCCTGCCAACCACCCAGAATTTCACAAAGGTGTGGTCGTCAATAAAGCACTTGGTGGAGGAAGTTCTGGTAAGTTATTTCAAATTTTGAGAGAGGACAAAGGATACACTTATGGTGCTTACAGTTTCTTCCCAAGACGCATTGATAATGGATTCTTTGGAGCTACAAGCAGTGTCCGGTCAAATGTAACACTAGAGTCTGTGCAGACGTTTACTGAAATTTTGAAGAATTATAAGAATGATTTTAGTGCTGATGACTTGGAGAAAACTCAAAATTCAATGTTGAAGAGTAATGCCTTAGCTTTCGAAACTCTCGGTAAGAAACTAGGCGTCCTACAGAATATTAGTACTTATGATCTACCAATGGATTATATTAAGAATGAAGAACAAATTCTTGCTGGTATGACATTAGCAACAGCAAAAGAAACCATTGGTAAATACATGGATGCCAACAAGATGGTTTACCTAGTAATCGGAGATAAAGCATCACAGTTTGAAAATCTAAAAAAAGCTGGTTTAGGCACTCCAATCTTAATTGATGAAAATGGTCAACCTATAAAATAAACCTGACTGAAATATTGGAATCTAAGTCAAACATATTCTAAAGAAAGCCTGCTACATTAATCTGTAACAGGTTTTTCTTATTTGTAGAAGCCAACAGCATGGCAACTAAAGACAGTTGTCATTGCTTTTGGAAACATTGGAATTCATTAAACATTGAGTGCACTCCGAAAAGTCGGACCACCGAAAAGTCGGACCACCGAAAGTCGGACCACCGAAAGTCGGACCACCGAAAGTCGGACCACCGAAATGTCGGACCAATCGTTTTCGATAATTTTAAAGGCCTCGCTCTATCTTTTATTTACAAGATGTAGCGCTATTAAAAAGATTGGAAACATTGATGTTCATTAAACATTAATCACTAATAATTAATCATTGTTTCCCACTCTCCTATATGTAAAACCCAAATTCGTCCCTCTCCAAACTTTACCGTATTTTACTTATAAGTATGTAGGGATTCCCTGTAAATTAATAAGAAAAATTAATGCCATCTCCATTTTTCCTCGTTCTTTTAATCGTACAATAGCAGGACCAGGAAGTCATGTGTTAACCTACGATTATGTTGATCCAGTCACAGGTTGCAGCCGTTCGAATACTTCAACCTATACCGTTCAGCCCGCACCAACTGCCTCTACTTCAGGAAACGAGACGATTTGTCTAGGAGATTCTGCTACAATAATGGGGATGTCATCTTTGGGGTCCACATATCAATATAGATGGTATCAGCAAGGTGTAAGTACCTTTATTTCACAACAGCAAAATTTAACGGTCAGCCCTACCCAAACAACCAATTAAATACAGTCAGAACGCTTACATTTCACGTTGAAACGTTAATAATTAATCACTACACACAAATAATTAATCATTATTATTTCAAATTAGTATCTTTCCGACGGAAATCGATATCAGAATATGCGAATACTCTTTCTTTCACATTATGGGGCAATGCTAGGGGCCAATCGGTCATTGTTGTCATTGATTCAAGGGCTAAAAGAGCGTGGTGTGGAGGTTATGGCTTGGTGTCCTAAGGAAGGACCGTATGCTAAGGCATTGAGAGATCAGGACATCCCGATGCGAGTGTTGGGATATCAGAATTCGGCGGATACTTTCCTTTTTCCAGGGTATTGGTTGCTGCCATATCGTTATGTAAAGAACAAAGCCATTTTTAGTCAATTGGTCGCCGAGGCCAAAGGATTTCAACCAGATATTATTCATACTAATAGCTCGGTATTGTCAATGGGTGCTTATCTGTCAGAGGCACTTGGTGTGCCGCATGTCTGGCATATTCGTGAATTGGTGCATTTGCATTATAACATGCGTTTCTTCCCTGGGATTGGTCACTTTTATAAGTGGTTAGACAAAGCGGCTGCAGCTATCGTGATTTCTGAAGCCGTGAGACATGAGATTGTCGGTGATCGGAATATCCCAAATAAATTAATTTTTAATGGTGTTCTGTCAAGTGCGCAACTGGAAGCAAACCAGCCTGAAACGGTTGAAAAGCGTAAGGACACCTTTACTTTTCTCTTGATAGGAATGTTGCATCCTAAGAAAAATCAGTTGGTCGCACTACAAGCATTTCAGCAGTTGGCCGAGGCATTTCCGAAAGCACGATTGCTGATTGTTGGCTCAGGGCGTAAGCATTACGAACAACAGCTTCGTTCTTATAGCAAGCAGCAAAACCTGGATAGTCAAGTCGAATTTGCTGGATATTTGCCTGACCCTAAAGCCTCTTTCGAGCGATCGGATGTAGTGTTGATGTGCTCAGAAAACGAAGCCATGGGACGAGTGACAGTTGAAGCTATGGCTTACCGAAAGCCAGTGATTGGTTTAGTTAGCGGTGCTACTCCTGAACTAATTGATCACGGAATAGACGGTTTTTTATATTCGAACGGTGCAGTTGATTTAGCACAACAGATGCGATATTGCTTGGAAAATCCAGAGGAAATCGAAGCTATGGGAGCGAAAGGATTTGAAAAGGCTAAAAACCGATTTACAATTGATAAGTACGTTGATAATATGTACCAAGTATTTAATGAAATAATGGAATCGTAATGGAAATCATCCCTACACCAACTCACAAAGGCTTTATCATACGAGACGCGTCGGGTGATATTCTGGATGTTTACTTTAAAAATATGTTTTCGAGTTTCGCTACAACGAAATTGGAAGGTACTGACATTGAACTTAAGCCCAAAAATTCGTTAGGTTCTACCTTCGATATCATAAAAAACAACGTGGATTGCGGCGATATCCAGGTTAAGTGGAAAAATATGTTCATCCAATATTATGATGAAACTATGCTAGAAAAAAAGTGGATTGTGCATCGAAAAGGATTCACTAGACCTCGGTTTGAAGTCAATGATGATCAAGGAACTTTGTTTCTAGTCATTACGCCAAATATGAATTGGAGTAAAATGGCCTTCCAGTATCACTTGAACAACGATCACCCAATATTAGTACTATAGATTTAATCGAATTATTGATTTATTGTGGCTATTTGGCCCATATCTACATGATGAAGAACGGAGGTTCAGCGTAGTTCTTGAATGATTAATTGTTACCACAATGAATTTCCTATTGCATAATGCGGGTTTAATTATTATTTTCAATGGAGTCAACATATACTGTTTCCAAGGTCTGATTTTGGATTTTACTTTCTAGCCAGAAGCGGATTTCTTCTAAGCCTAATACATAACTCTTATTGGTTTGAGCGTGTGAAGTAATGTCATCCTTAAAATCAATGAAGAACTGTTGTCTGTCGGATTTGCTCCAAATATCTAATTGGTCCAGTGCCGTGAGATTAGTCAATAATAGTTTTTCGAATACCGAGGGATTGGACAGTGTGCGTTGTGCTGATCGACAAAGGTTGTGTAACAGATCGATGTTTCCTAGTTCATAGTGCACCACAATGAGCAAAAGCTTACAGAAATGACGAATATCTGTCCTAGGATTGTTTTTGGGAAGATTGTTTAATCGAATCAACTGAGTCAGACAATTGGAATGATCATCGCAGAAAAAATAAAGGATCATCAGATTGTAGTAAATAGCCATTTGACGAGAGATATGGATGTGTGCTTTGTTGGCTTCTATCGTCTTATCAATACTTGGAGCAGCCAATTGTCCTTCCTTAAGGTTACCAGTGACCAAGTAATACATCAATTCATGTAGTAATCGAGTATGGATGAAATCCGATTCTTTGATCTTATATTTTACCTCAATCTCTTTTAGCTTGGATAGTGTTTCTGGATAAAGAGCGTGTCGTTCTGTTTGGTAACACCCATTGAGGTAGTTACACAGTGCTTTGATGTAGCCTAGGGGTTTTCTATCGATTTGAACTGGATGGGCTTCCCAAAGTGCTTTTACGGTATTGTAGTGCTCATAGGCAGTTTCAAAGTTCTTGATCCGAATAAAGCAATAGGCACGGATATTATGGAAATAGACCTTAGCCTGAAAACTAGAGGCGTGTTCTGGTTCCTTTAAAAGATCATGATTTAATAAGCGTTTGAGTGCTGTCTGTTGTTTTTGCTCAGCACCAATTTTTAGTTTAAAGGAGATAAATACTTTATTGTTCAGATTAGTGTATGCCTGTTGATTTTGTAGTTGTTGAAGGATTTCTTGTTCTTCTTCTAGCAATTGATTCAGGCCATCTAACATGTCTTCTCCTTTTCTATCCATAAAGCACTCCATCTCAAACTGGCCCAACAAGAGTAAATAGCTGAAAGCATCATGCTGATACGCTAGTTTTTTAGCACGTCTCAGTTCTTTGTACATCTGATTAAACGCTTTTCTTTTTTTGAGGATTGTGAGGGTGTCTAATGACTCCCGGAGTTGGAAAGTGACGTCTTTAGTTTTGCTTCCAGCTTGGTAGGACCGTAGACTCTCTAGCAGTTTACTGCTCAGTTTGTTTTTGGTGACGGTGAGCTGTTTGACGAATGTCTCATTTCTGAATTTTTGTTTAATGGCGTTTTCATCGTAGGAAGTCTGCTTATCGATTGCATCGAAAAGTCGAATATAGTTGTGCTCTTTGCTTTTGCTATGTAGTTCTGAATACAGCCTGAAATAGCGCTTTTCAACGGGACTTAAGGATTTTATAAGAAAAAAGAGATCATTTGTTACCCGCATGAAGATTAAGTTTATCCTTGTTTGTTTTTATTTAATGCTTTGTATATCAGTTGTTTACTGTATTTTTTGGTGCTTTTAGAACATTAATTAATAAATAAAACCGGATTTTAAAAACAATAGCAAACCTTTACTTTGTGAACAGATCAACAAAAAGAATGTAATTATTCTATAAAAATACTAAATTTAATACATTAAAAATTAATCGAATAACAACCAATCAAAAATCTATATCATGAAAGTATTACAACAATTTATTATGCTGACCTTCATCATCCTTCCTTTCTTATTGTTCTCACAGAATCATGGTCCTTCTTGCCCATTTGATGAGTCAATCTATACAGAATTGGGTTGCCCTGAACAATGTTTTGAACATGTAAGTGTATTTACGGGAAAAGTTACCTGTTGCTGTGATTTAGTGATCGGAATTCCAAGAAATGACTGCAGCGCAAAAGGAATCTTTGAAACCACTGCCGTTATAGGAACTATAGATCCTTGTTCTGGGAAACATTGTCAACTGTTTCAAGTTGGACCGTTTTGGGCGTCAGTAGCTACCAATAAAAATTATGAAATCAGAAAAACTACTATTTCTAAGGATAAACCTAAGATTTATGATAAACCAATTGTGATCAAAGATCCTAAGGTGATTGATTACATACAAAATTTGTATTACAGAATTGAGGCATCAGGCAATCGACCACCAAAAAGAAAATAATCCGGGTTAAACTGCTGCATCGGTAATTCCTAATAAATAAGCTTCCAGTAATACTTGTTGTAGGATGATCAGAAATGACATTCTAGAACATGCTGGGAAAACTATGTCCCATGAAAAGTATCATGTCTATAAGTAACAAGATCACCAGACAGGAATTAGACAACAGACTTGAGCAACTAGCGCCTACAGACTTAAAACATCTGGCTCAGCGGTTAGGTATCGAGCCAGTAGGCAGGTTCAACATTCTACAAAAAACAAAACAAATCACACTTGCCAGACTGGTAGTTGCTTGGAATTCACCCTTATAATTTTACTTCGAGTTCAAAACAACGCCACTGTCATTTTCTGCCGCTCCACTAGGAGTAGCCAGGGAAATTATTCAATAATATAACCGAAGTTATCATACTTCACAATACACAATATCATGAAATTCAAATCATTATTAGTTGTACTATTTAGTATTTTAGTTTTTTCCGCTTGTGAAAAAGAAGGTACTATTGTTCCAAATCAAGACAGTATAAAAATCGTTGATTACAATGATGAAAACACGACACCAGTACCGTGGAGTGAATTGCCACAAGAGATTCAAGATGCGCCTATCATTAATAACAATGAAATAAGACTAGCAGATCTGACTACACTTGAAGATCATAGTCGGTCAAATTGTAGACACTATGGTCGTATAACGCAAGCAAAAGGTGGGAATGGCGGCTCCTCCTTCCTCTATTATCCTAATTCACCATGTGATCGTATCCATGCGATCGTTCTACGAAGTGGTGCGCTCATCGATGCGTTGCTCTTGGTTTATGTCAGAGAAGACGGTTCTTACTATAGTCAAGGAATGGCAGGAGGAAAGGGAGGCACGTTTCATGCTTATGGTATCGATGCTGATGAACATATTTTTTATCTGGGAATGCGCACCGGCACCCATGTTGATCGACTTATGGTTAGTACCAACAAAAAATCATTTGATCATGGTGGATGGGGCGGTAGTTACTCAGCTATTTGGCTAGATCAAGATGAACATGTTTTAGGGTTTTATGGCATGTTTGGCAACTACGTCAATCGTCTTGGTTCGATTATTTACAAAGATTAAACTTATAACGTATACACCACCCCGAATAAACAATATTCTGGGATGAACGACCAAATCCCACTAGGAGGCCGCTGAAAATCCTTGAATAGAGTAGGCATTCAATCAACAAATTTATTTAAAATGAAAAATTTAATTTTCGTAGCAGGAATGCTATGCCTCATCACGATGTTTTCTTGTGAAAAGCCGGCGTTGAAATCTGATTTATCTGAGATCAGAATACCAATAGAGCAAGTGCATTGGGATGATTTTCCGGAAGATGTTAAACGTGTATTAGCAGAATCAAATAGTGTTGACCAACAAGAAAGTGGGGAATATCGTACCTGTTTTGGGATTCAGCCAATTATAACTTCAGCAGTAGGAGGTAATGGAGGACAACCATTTACTTTGAAGGCGGATTCTAGATGTGATGTAATTAGTCATTTCTATGTGAGATCAGGAATTTTTATCGACGCTATTTTTATTATATACAAACGTCAGGATGGTTCTTTCTATGCCAGAACTACAGGTGGAACAGGTGGTACATGGCAAGTAATAACATTTGGTATAAATGAGTATATCCGAACAGTTGAAGCAAGATCAGGAACATTTGTAGACGCTTTGCGCATCGAAACTAGTGAACAAATACATTGGTTTGGTGGCAATGGTGGAACGTTATCTGTAGTCTATCCAGGAGCCTCCAATCGAGCAGTTCTAGGCTTTCATGGTCGTTCTGGTGTTTTCATTGATAAAATAGGGGTTATTGCAGAATATCGATAGGTCAATATTGATTGTAAAAACTGGAAGGTTGAAAATGATTGGTTTTGGAAACGATTGGAACAATTTCTATTGCTCCTTTACAAGGTTTCAATTCCAAACCATTTTCAATTTTCTTCTTTCAATTCCTCCTCATTTTCTTTTAAATTGACATACTCATCTAATATCTCCTGTAAATTAGGCTTAGGCACCAGTCCTTGAAATCGTTCTACTATTTTTCCTTGATGAAGGATCATCATAGTTGGGATGGATTTAATCTGGAAATGTTGATTCAATCCAGGATTCAACTCTGTATTTACCTTTGCGACAAGAGCGCGCCCCTCATTTTCTTTTGCCAGTTCATCGATGATTGGGCTTAGTACTTTGCAAGGTCCACACCAATCGGCGTAAAAATCTAGCAAGACCGGTGTTTTAGAAGCAGTCACCAATTCATTGAAGTTGGCATCTGTAATTTGAGTTGTAGGATATTTTTGTTTTTTCTTCCAAAACATAATCAGTGTTTTTTAATTAAACACTTAAAATCTAATTTGGTTGCATTTTAGCTTTGCGAAAGCTTTTGTTCAATGATTTACTTGATTTAAAGACAGCCTACTTGGCAGAATGCACTTCCATGAAATAATTAATCACTGCATTTTTATTAGACAATAGGGAAGGCATTATTCACGGAGTTTGGGTCGGGTTGCATACAACTACATACTCAGGAACTGCAGGGTGGTATGGATGGACTGGAAACGCTAGCAGTGGCGCTAAAGATGTTAATTGGAGGTTTGAGACTAATCCAATATCAGCCAACTTTCCAAATGGACAAAACCTTAGGATGAGAATTCAGGATGATACACCTTTTCTGAGTGGGGCAGATGATATGCAGGTATTCAATATAACTGTGAAAATTTTCTATCAATACACAACTGCATTACCAGAAGGAACTATTGCAGCCTCCAACATTATTTATAGTAATTCAAGTCAACAAGTTGATGACCTCGCTGAGCACTTTGAAGTCAATGACGAACAGCCTATTGAGTATGGACTTGTCGTTTGGTTTAAGCCTAGAACTGATAATGAGTATGAGATTTGTTCTACGCCTTACAGCAATCATATGGTTGGTGTCATTTCTGAGAAGCCTTCTGTCGTTCTTAATGATCCTCGTCTGGGACCACCTGTTGCTTTGCAAGGACGTGTTAAGGTAAAACTCGTAAATTCTGGTGAATTGATCATGTCGGGTGACTTTATAACATCGAGCAGAGTACCTGGCTACGCTCAAAATCGACGCAATTGGGTAAAATAATTGGATATGCTGTGACAAATCAAAAACCAGGTTCGGACTATGTAGAAATACTCATTCAACCTGGTCTTCATGTTCCAGATGAAGAGGTCGAAAAACACACACAAGGCGAGAAAAAGTATGGAAGGACAATGAGCAATGGGGAGTAGGGGATTCCTAGTAGGAACTTACTTTTATTCTAGTGATGCATTCTCAATTATGTGGTAATTTTCAAAATGAATTTCTATTGCTTAATGCGGGTTAAACAATTCACGAGGAAGGTATTACAAGTATGATGAGCGTATGCAGCAGAATGACTAGAACCTTCAAGACAAATCATTGATTTGTTAAATATTTTCTAAAAACAAAATATAACATTAAATTATCGATTAATATTTGGATATTAGCTCACCTATTAATGCCAAATCAACTATATATCAATTTATCAACTTTGACTGTACTACGATTGTTTATTTAAGAAAACCAAGATCCTAACATTTCAAATATCCAGGTAAGGCAGATTGAAGAAAAATAATTGTGTTCCTATTGTTTTTTATATACTAATTCTGTTGCGTTTGTGACGAAATCTGGTGAATTAAACTTCTAGTGAATTCATGTTATTAATGTAATTCTATTAATCAATAGATATGCAACATAAGGATATTATATTAGCGTTCAATTTTTTAATTTTCGTACTATGAAATTTTCATCCAAATTCTTTCTGATTTACCTTTTACTGTGTGTTTCTGTGATTGCTTTTTCACAAAACAAAGGATTAATGTTTAAAAGCACAGGTTCCCTTCAGTATGAATCCAATATTAAGTCTTTTGTGGCAGGGGAGATGCCTATTGACCTCGTCAACAATTCTTATTATCGAATCATTCAATTTGCAACGACACCGACAGTAGAAGATCAGGCAATCTTGCGCTCTTCTGGAATACAAATCCTGGAGTACATTCCTGATAATGCCTATTTAGTAGCTGTGTCTACTACTTTCAAAAAAGATTTACTCCTAAGCACTGCTGCTGAAGTTGTAAAGCCAATGACCCCAAGCGCTAAAATTGAGTATCGGCTTACAGATTGGAACATTCCAAGTCACGCGCAAGTCGCAAACAAAGCAAAGGTAGCAGTAGTTGCTATGAAAGGACTAAGTATTAAAAATTTCCAGTTCAACTTGATGGCATTGGGATTAAACGTTGAATATTATGGCGGAGATACGAGATTTGCCTATTTAACCTTATCAGAATTTGAAGTTCAAAACGTTGCACAACTACCGTGGGTAAGGTATGTCGAAATTATTGACGAAGAGGGCATGCCTGAATCAACGGAAGGTCGAACAGTACAAAAATCAAACTTCATCAATAACGATCTAACAGGAGGATTGAGCTACAACGCTGATAGTGTAGGCGTTTTGGTAAGAGATGACGGCCTAGTTGGTCCTCACATCGATTTTCATGGCCGACTACATAACTTAACTACTGATGCCACTGGGACACATGGAGATGGCGTAGCAGGGGTAATGTCAGCAGCAGGAAATCTTGATCCTAGTGTAGAAGCTGGTGGTTCAGGAGCTGAAGTATTTGTGATTAACTATTTATCTACTTTTCAGGATAATACGCTAAGCCTTCACCAGGATAGTGCTGTTGTGATTACAAATTCTTCATATTCAAATGGTTGTAATGCGGGGTATACTACAACAACAGAAACTGTAGACAACCAAGTTTTTAATAATCAAACCTTAATGCATGTATTCTCTGCAGGAAACTCCAATAATAGTGATTGCGGATACGGTGCTGGTAATCAATGGGGAAATATTACGGGCGGTCATAAAGTGGGCAAGAATGTAATCACGACTGCAAATCTATATAATGATGCTTCAATAGTTGGCTCAAGTTCTAGAGGTCCCGCTCATGATGGCCGTATCAAACCTGACATTTCAGGTCATGGACAAGGGCAAATGTCTACAGACCCTAACAATGCCTATTCTCCATTTGGAGGAACTTCTGCTGCAGCACCAAGTATGGCCGGTAACCTCGCCCAACTTTACGAAGTCTATCGTTCTATGCATAGTGGAGCAGATCCGAAGTCTGCACTTATCAAAGCTGTAGCCCTGAACTCTGCAACAGATCTGGGTACTAAAGGACCAGACTTTACTTTTGGATGGGGACTAATCAATACGGGAAGAGCTTATGAAATCATTGCCAACAATCAATATAAATTTGCTACCATTGGTCAAGGCCAAAGTAATAGCGACAGCATCGTTGTACCTCCAGGTGTAGGGCAGTTAAGGATAATGGTGTATTGGCACGACCCTGCAGGAGCGGTAAATACAACAAAAGCATTGGTCAATGATCTTGATTTAACAGTCAATGGTAATTTGTTACCTTATGTTTTAGACCATACTCCAAACCCAAACACACTAGGGAATCCTGCCACAACAGGTATTGACCGATTAAACAATGTAGAACAAGTTTCAATTGACAATCCTACCGCAGGAACGTATACAATAGACATCGATGGATTTGCAGTACCACAAGGACCACAAGAATATGTATTGGTCTATTCGTTTATCAAAGATGAAATAAAAGTGACTTACCCCTTAGGTGGAGAAAGTTTGATTCCTGGAAGAACTGAAATTATTCATTGGGATGCATTTGGAGACAATAGTTCTTTTACTGTACAATCGTCCTTTGATAATGGTGCAACATGGAGTTTTATCGCGAATGTAACTGGTAATGCACGACTGACAGAATGGGTAGTACCCAATATTCCTACAGGACAGGCCTTGGTTAGAGTCACTAGAGGTGCTCAATCGGATGTTTCAGATGAAATCTTTAATGTATTCCCTGTACCGACAGGGCTTAAGGTAGATAGTATAACGATAAATACAGCTGTAATTACTTGGGATACTGTAGCAGGTGCTACCTCTTATGATGTTTACCAATTAGGTTCAAAATTTATGGAAAATATTGCATCGACCCCTACAAATAGTTACTCCCTTAGCGCTACCAACGGTGTAGAATATTGGTTGGCGGTTGCTGCCAACGGTCCTGGAATCGAAGGAGAAAGATCAAATGCAGTGAAAATAATAGTAAATCCAAATTCAGCTTGTGGTGGCTGTTTAGCATTTTCAGCAGCATTCCCATCCGCCTATGGATTTGAATCAGGGATGGGTAACTATTGTAACGAAATAGGAGATGATTTGGATTGGCTTGTTTATGATGGCGCAACACCGTCTACTGGAACTGGCCCAAGTGGTGGATCTGGAAGTACGAATTACATTTACTTAGAAGCAAGTGGAGACAATTTTCCATCGAAATCTGGAATCTTAGGAGGTTCTTGTCATGATCTATCAGGACAAATAACTGCTTCGCTTTCATTTGATTATCATATGCATGGTATCGCAATGGGATCTTTAGAACTTGAAGTATCAACTGATGGTGGGTCTGCGTGGACATCTATTTGGTCAAAATCTGGCGCTCAAGGTAATTTATGGTTTAATGATACTTTAGATATTAGTGGATATACTGGGGGAACTTTTACATTCCGATTTACGGGAATAACAGGGAATGATTATACCTCAGATATTGCACTAGACAATATTGTATTGTCTGCATATAATTGTGGTTTTGTCCCAAACATTACCGGTGTTGATCCAACAGTTGGAAATAACGGTTCCGCTACTGTAAATCCAATTGGAGCGGGTGCCCCATTTAGTTATCTTTGGAGTACTGGGAATATGACTGCTACCAGCAGCAATTTACCTCCAGGCACGTATACTGTGAGTGTAACTGATGCCAATAGCTGTACTACAACAGCTAGTACTACCTTGATATGGGCGGGAGCGGGTTGTTTCTGTTCCCCTATTTCTGTCTTCCCGCATACTGAAGATTTTGAGCAGGATGAAGGGAGTATCTGTCAAAGTAGTTTAGATGATTTTGATTGGGAAATCAATTCTGGTACTACTGCTTCCACAGCAACTGGGCCAAGCTCTGCTTATCAAGGCAATAATTACTTTTATACGGAATCCTCTAATTCGAATTTTCCTACTATGGTTGCCGCTTTTCAAAGTAATTGCTTTGATCTGACTACTTATAATCAGGCTGAAATTGATTTCTGGTACCACATGTACGGTGCTGCGATGGGTGCATTAGAGCTTGATGTATCAGCTGATGACGGCGCTACCTGGACAACTGTTTGGTCGCTAACTGGTGATCAGACTGATGTTTGGAAAAACGCCATAATTGATGTCAGTTCTTTTGCTGGTACCAGTGGCTTTGTTTATCGATTTACAGGAACAACAGGTTCCAGTTATACCAGTGATTTCGCATTAGATCAAATAGTCTTGGATGCCAGTTTCATGACTAACAGTATTGATCTTGAAACAAAAGTTCAACTAAAAGTTCTTCCAAACCCGTTTAATCAGTATTTGGAGGTTCGGATAGATTATCCAGGAAGTGGTTCTCAAAATGGACAACTGGAAATTATTGATGTGCTTGGTGCGGTTCTGATACGACAAGACATTGAATGGAATAATCATTTTGAAGTGAAGTTGCCCATGAATATCTACTCAAATGGCATCTATTATCTGCGGTATACTGATGAAAATAATAGTTTGACCCGTAAAGTAATGAAATTAGAATAATATATAACCAAGATTATACAGAGGACAAGTTGTCTGGTTCAATACACTGTGCAGTATTACAAGGACCAAATAACTTGTTCTTTTTTTAGTTATTCATTAAATTCACATTATGAAAATTGTATTCAAATTCTTTATCTTCTCCCTGTTGTTTTGTACAATTTTGACTTCTTGTACACAAAAAAATTATAATGGAACCGTGAAGAATGACACAGATATCAAATCTTTTGTTGCAGCACCAACACCAACTGATCTGGTCAACAATTCCTACTACCGAATCATTGAATTTGCTAGTATACCTTCAGCAGATGACCAGGCAGTATTACGATCTCCGGGTATTAAAATTTTAGAATACATTCCTGAAAATGCCTACTTGGTTGAGATCGCTACCGACTTCAAAAAAGAAATTCTCTTAAACACAGCCGCCCAATTCATTAGAACGTTGTCCCTGAGTGATAAAGTAAATAATCAGCTCCAGAATTGGAATATCCCAACTCATGCGCAAGCAGGAAGTAAGGCGAAAGTAGCTGTTGTTGCCATGAAAGCGCTACTTGCAAAAGACTTTCAATCCGACTTGAAAGCAGTTGGCCTTACTGTCGATTCTTATGGCGGTGATCCAAGATTCGCTTATCTTACCTTGTCTGAGGCAGAAATGAAAAAGGTAGCTGAGTTGCCTTGGGTTCGATATATTGAGCTTATAGATGAGGAGGGAACTCCTGAGACAGAAGGAGGGAAGTAGTGCTATAGTCTTCCAGATGTTGCTACACTACATTAAAAACACTATGAAAAAACAACAATTCCTTGTTAATCAAAATATAACTTAATAGACTTCACCTCTGGTATTGGAATTTCGTTGGTTGATCCATCCTTTTCTTCTATTTTCCAATTTCCTTCCTCGTAAAGATACTTGCCTAACTTACCAGACGTGGCTTTCTTGATGACAGACTTCTCTTGCTTGAAGGAGTAAACAAAGTCAGAACCGCCTTCTCTGGTATTATAGATGATCTCAAAGGAATCGAACAAGGCAATAACTTCGGTGATGCTAATTTTTTCCTTGAATTTAAGGGTGATGTTGTAGATCTTTCTTGATGGCGAATAAAAGAAAATTACTTGAGAAATCGAATCAAAAGAAGGATCAATATAAGTGGTGGTAGCCTTTGTTTTTCTTACCGAACCAAAGAATTGTTCCGTGATTTTTTTCTTCTCAATTTGTTCCAATATTTTTGTTAAATCCTGAATCAACATGTTCATATAATTAATAGATAGGATAATAGTAAGTTCCAACCAATTCTTCCCAATCTTCCTGAGAATAATTATCAAGCACTTCTGCTCCCTCCCATAGACCTGCTTCACCGTTGTAATATTGTGTACCACCACCTCTAAGACCATCAACTCCAGGAGGAGAATCCCAAGGCGTAGCATTTGAAGTGGTAGATCTTAGTACCGGAATATCCTGTGGCGCCCTAATGGCCACCAAATTCTTCCCATTTAGATCCAAACCGAGATACTGTGCATCCTCTAGATTTGTAAAGAAATAACCTTCAAGTCTTGAAGTATCTACACCATCCTCAACATAACTACTTGGAATAAAGCGATAAACAACATCTCCTTCATTAATCGTATCTGGTTCTACGTCCTCCGTAAAATCAATACCCGCCAATTGTTGTTCATCACTTACCCACTCTCTGGCTAATTCGACTTTATCTTCATCATTGTAGTCAACCTGTTCTTCAATTGGATAGGAAGGGTCGTATTGTGGTCTGGCGCTTCCATTTTCTAATAATGTCCATTGCAAGTCACCGTCGGTCAATCGATCGTAAATATAATTCAGATCAGACTTGTCCGTTAAATCAAAACTTTCGTAACCAGTTGACTTGGAAATCAATAACACCATTATATCTTCAACGGACAATTGTGAATTACCACCAATAAAATACTTCATGTAATAAGCTCCATAAATCATTTCATCCGTGATGGTGGCATTCAGAAACATGTCATGGCCACTCTCGTGGAATAAGGTAGTCCCTTGATTTATGAAGAATACTTCATCGAACACCATATCGTGCGTTCCTGGAAGTGTACCTGGGCTAATAAAGTCAATTATTCCTTTAATAGCATCAATATTCTGGTCGGAATACACAACACCACCACCTGGTACTTTTTGATCCGTTTCAAGCATAAACTTCGCTAGGAAATTTAATTGATCATCTTCGAAATAACTCAGGCTAACCAGTAAATTCCCAAGAGGGCGATTGGTTGAATCTGATATTTTTCCGATAACTGGCCAGACACTGTTAAAGTCATTATCCACATCTCTAAATCGTTTGACTAAGTTAGAGAATGGGCCATTTTCCATAATGGTTTTAATATCTTCCAGACTAGTGACATCAAAGTTGTAGTCAAGTCCCAATTCATCCAAATCATAGCCCGCATTCATAGATTCAATCAGTACGGCTGCCATTATGGCTTCATCTGTATTGTCTTCGTAGTGTTCATCCGGTCGCGTTCCAAAGATATGCTGAACAACGTCAATACCAATCGCAATTAATGAACCTATAGCCAATCCAAGGGCAGTACCCACTCCCGGGATTAAGGAACCAATCAAGGCACCTGCAAGTGGTAATCCCGCTTTTATGGCTCCTTCAGTATCTCCCTCATTTATTGCTTTGATCAGTTCAAACCCAGAAAATGCTAATGTAATGAAGGTCCCTGCTTTACCAAGTAACTTGGCAGCTCCTGGCTTACCATTTAACGCAGCAAACTGAGAAGCAAATTCTGAGGTTTCAAAGACGGCATTGAAAATTGTTTTAAATTCAGGGTTGTCCCATGCTTTATAAATAGAACTAGCAGCACCCAACCCTTCAGAAACAATACCAAGCTTACCCCGTTTTGATAATTGCGACCAGCTTAAGTTTTCTGAATTTAGTGTAAGACTCTCGACATCAATTCCCTCTACAAAGTCTCCAGCTTCCAATGTTTTCTTGTATACACCGATTAAGCTGTTTGAGATTCCAATTCCTCCTGGGACTGTTGGATCTTCAACAAAATTTAAGACAGAGGTTCCAATAGATAGTGCGGTGCCAAAGCGAGCTAATGTTGTTTTTTGATCCTCAGATAAATCAAGTTCTTTATTACTGGCAATTTTACTGAATACGCCACCAATACTCCTAACTAACCCAATCGGATTCGGGTTATTGTCACTATAAAAATCATTAAAAGTGGAAGTGATATCTCCTCTTGCCGATTCCATTGCTTCTGCTAAAACAGGATCGGAGTAAGCGAGCTGCGTGCTTAAACCAGTAATGAAGGAGTCAACACTTGAGGCATCACCAGTAGAACCAAGTGCTTGTAAGCCTAAATCAGCTCCCACCATCACGGAAGTATCCATCTTCTCAGAGAACGTGATAAAGTCAGTAGTGTCGCCGGCCTCTTCTGTACTTCGGGCATCATAGCGTGCACTGTTATCCCTAGCAGTGTCCATCCAGGTTCGCTGTCCATAACCTGATTTCAGAATGGTGTCTGCCAAAATCTCCCTTCCTGCATCAGAATTGATAAGGTCGGTTGATTGATAAAGTGTCGAATGTAGATTGTCTATTTGACCGTTATTAACGAAAGGCGCATCCGTAAAATGATCAATAGCATAAGCTGCTCCTTGTAAGCTTGAAGCATAATTGGCGGATTGTTCTTCATAATTATCAAAATCAACCGCATGCTCTTGCATGTATGTCTCAATTGCTCCGTTGATTGCTTCTTCGGAAAATCCTCCTAGTTGCAGATCCTGCACAAGGTGGGACAATTCTGACATCCTGTTTGTATGCGTTTCAGCTATATCATTAAAGTTATCCCTTGCAGTATCAACGCCACTAGTAGTCCTAGTGAATATTTGTGAAGCAATAGTGTTATGTCCATCAGCATATAGCGTTTCACTGATGGCGTAGGAGAGTAACGATCCATTACCATTTGCTGCAGAATTGTTCATGGCAGACAATAATCCCTCGTCTTCCAGAAAATAACCAGGCCCAAAAAAGTAGTCTTCACTTGCAATTGATTCTTCAATATATTCTTGAATCGGACCACTGTTTTCGATAAAAAGAGTTGCCAATTCTTCAGCGCCTTCAATGCCTGTGACTTCCGCAATATGTGCGAGATTGCCATAGACGGCTTCCACCCCTTCCTCTTCGAGGGTAGTCATATTCTCAACAATAAATCCAATTTCGGCACTTCCCTCTTCCAACACTCTCATTTGAAGATCTGGAGGAAGTCCTTCTATTTGCCCTGCAAGAAGCAAGGAGGTTTCAGTAAGATTGACACCTTGCTCATCGGTGGTTTCCAAATCAACAAAATCAGCATTCCCATCTGAAAGATTCCCAATTACTTCCGAAACGATCAAATCCTCAAGCTGTGTATCAGACAACATTTCGCCATCTGCACCAAACATGGCTTGTTCTTCAAGAATATTGTCGGCTGTCAGTTGTATTTCGCTTATTTCTTCTCCTGGTACCATACCATCTATCGCTCCCGAATCTTCCATTTCAGAGGAATTGCCATCATTGCTCATGATCGCTGCTATTTCTGCATCTGTATAAGCACCTCCAGTTTCCGGGTTGATAATTTTCTCTCTGGTGTTTTCATCTGCAGCACGTACTCTATCCTCTGCAATGTTAATTTCATCAAGTCGACGGTTTTCTGCATTTTCAATAGCAGTATTCATTTCTTCATCCGTGTATGCACCTCCGGTTTCTGGATTGATTAAATGCTCTCGTAAATCATCATCTGCAGTCAATAAGCGGTTTTCCGCTGCAGTAATTTCATCAGATTTGCGTTGTTCTGCATTGCCAAGAGCTTCCGCCATTTCTTCATCCGTATAAGCGCCTCCAGTCTCTGGGTTGATGATTTTCTCCCGCGTGTTTTCATCAGCATTTAACAGCCTATCTTCTGCTTCTTGTCGGCTTCTCTCTACATCAGTAAACGCTCCTTCTGCAGATCTCAAACCGGCTGTTGTAGGCACAGCAGCGGCGGCTGTCTCTGCATTACTTGCAATCATACCTGCCAGTGAACTCAACATGCTACTGAGTGCACCTTGCAGACTATCTACCGCTCCCGATGCTTCGGTCTGTGAACGTGATTCAATGGCCTGTAATTGTTCTTGGGCACTGGCTACTGTTTGCCCGAATCCGGCAATAGCCTCCGTGGTAATGCTTGACGATTCCTGCTCATGTCCTGCTTGCGCTTGGCTTAATGCCTGCTGTGCTGCACCAAGAATTTCCTGTACGCTGGACGTAAATGAACCAACAGCTTCCTGACCTCCAGCAATCGCCTGAGCTGCCAAGTTTGATAATTTCGAAGCAGACTGTGTGCCTATGTCTATTATCCCTTGTTTTGTATCATCTAGTCCTTGGGTAACAACTTTCTCAATGCCTTCAATAGACATGTTGAGCTTATCTTCATATGGCTTAATCCTTCCCTCTATTTCTTCCTTAGCCGGAGCCGGAGCACCATCCGTCAATTCTTTAACGTTAATCAGATCATCTCTGAATTGCTCAAGTGTTTCGACTGCGGAGTTTTGAAGGTTTTCGGTTGATTCTGCCGCCATTTCAGCAATTTGGGCAATGCTTTGACTACTCATAGTGTCAATCCCTTCTAGTTGCCCTGATTCTTGAGCTTCTAGGGATTGAATTGCGCCTTCTGCTGCTAGAGTAACAGCTTCGATATTAGACGTTTTTGCCGTGTCTGCTTGCTGTATGGCACTTTGTTTTGCCGTTTCCAGTTCCTGAGAGGCTTCGGTGTATTGCCCTTCTAGTGTAGCTAACTCTGCGGCAGCCACTCCTTGCGCTTCTTGTTGTGCAACAGCCATGCTTTGCATTAAGGCATCCGCTGCGGAATTCGCTTGCTCGATCATGCTTTGCGCTACTGCTTGACCGGTTTGCTCTGCTGCTTGTGCTCTAGCTTCATTTTGAGCGTTAGCATCTATTTCTGCCTCATCACTTACATCTGAGCGGAATTCAGTAGCTGCCTCACTAGCCACCGCTTTTGCTTGTGCTGCAAAGTCTGCCCCCATTGTCCTCATTTCGCCTGCTGCTGTGGTGTAAATGCTCTCAACGGCTGCCATCGTAGCAGCTAAGGCTGTGTTAATCTGACCAACAGCTACACCATATTCTGTTTCAACAGTTGCAGCGTTGGTGGTGTAGGTCCCTTCTATTGCGGCAACAGTGGATTGATGTTGGCTTTCAATTTGACCAATGATACCACCCTTTTGTTCATTAACAGAGGCTTTAAATCCAGCAAACGCAGAAGTGATTGCACCTTTTTGTTCGCCTGCTGCTGCGGATACAATAGACTCAGCTTGCGCTCTAGCGGACTCTATCTCTGCTGGTATCTCTTTTGCTTTTTCGGTAACAGATTTCGCTTTGTCAGTAGTGTTATACATCAATCTGTTTACTCTTCTGTCTGCCTCTGTTTTATCCTCATTCGCCTTGTGATCTAAGTCATTTTTCAGTTGTCGTTTTTCCTCTTCATCTTGGACGGGCAATGAATCGGCATCGATTTCTTGTTTTTCAAATTCGACTGAATCCGCTATGACAAGATGGAAATCCGCAATTAAATTATCAAATATTTCCGGGTAACTTAAGTTTTCGGAGTCGTTTTCTGCGGTCTCTTGATGTCCTTGCAATTCTTGTGTCAATTGTTCTACGGGTGGTTGATCTGTCGGTGGACTTTCCCCAAGAGGTGGCGTTTCAGAATTTTCTTCTGATTGCTCTGTATCCAATTGGTTGTCTTCTTCTGTTATGTTCTCAACTGTTTCTTCTGTTTCGTTGATGACTTCATCTGATTCAGGCACTTCAGTCTCATTACTGTTTTCCTCTTTTACTTGTGTTTCTGGCGGAATTTCTTCTTCCTGTTTGGTTACAGCATTGATGTTGAAAGGTCGTAATTCTTCCGAGTCTTGGGAGCCTATTGATTCATCAAGGAGACTAGTTTCATGAATAAGGTCATCGAGTTTTGGATTTATTTGTTCTGTGTTGTCCTGTTTTTCTTTTTCTTTAGCGCCCTCTATTCCTATTTGTCCAGGTACAAATTTCTCAGGCATTTGAAATTCTTTAATCAACTGATCGACTGATTGCTCGTTGCTTAGGACGGCATCAAAAAGCGCTTTGGTTTGATTATTCGCGTTAAGAATGTCAAACACATTAGGTCTGCCTTGTAAAATCTGTTTTAAGTTTTCCGTTTGGAGGTTGGCTTTCCGTTTTGGTAAGGTATAGTTTCTTTTTTCGATTGTAGTTTTAGAGGGAGTGCTTCCTACGGCAAATGCATTAAAAAATTGACGTTCTTTATTCCTGTCTTGGAAGTTTAATTTAAAAGGTGGTTTGCTTATTTTTACAGATTCCTTCGTTGTTTTTTTAAAGGGGTCTTTTGCCCTGTTGCCTTTTGCTGTTCCGTTGTTTTTTGCCTTAGCAAATCCATTATCTGGAGGATTATTGCCGATGGTGTTTGGGGGAGAAGCGGCAGCACTTCCACCTGAAACGCTATTGGCACCTGAAGTACTATTTTTCTTTTTTTCTTCCGTGTCTTCCCCACCTCCTGAAGTCGCTTTACTGTTTCCTGATAAATTTAGGATAGGGGGCGCTAGACTCTTAACAGTTGTCTGAGTTTTATCTTTAGGTTCAAGAAGATCTGCATTCGCTCTATGCTTCTTCTCTTCCTTCTGGTTTTTTTTATTTTGAAATGTTTGTAGTTCTGGTCTCAAGTGGTAGCGTTTACATATATAAGTCGTTTAACTAGCAATTAAAGAATCGTTAATAAACAAGCAAATGAAGTGAAATAGAATGCAATTAATGAACTTGATTTAAATAAATTATTCTTGCTATAACTACATTAAATATAAGTACTTATGACGACAATCCCAAGTTTAGCGATAGCAAAAATCTTGATACCATTAAATCCAGATTCTTGATTACTTGGGGCCATCCTTCTATTCGTACCTCATTTCAGGTCGCGTCGTCCGACACTCTTATGCAGCAGCCAATTTATCAATTATCTCTGCATATTCAAACAACACCTACCACCGCTTGTCTGGTTTAAAATATAAATGAGTATACCGTTAATACAGGAGGCTACACACTGGAAAACAATGACAATATTCTAAGTGAAGGAGCAACCTGAGACTATGAGGAACAATTAATAGGCGCTGAATACTTAAGGAGTGTCTCCTACAGTAAACGCGACTAAGCCGTAGGTTATCGTTGTCCTCTTTGCTTTGCCCTGCGAGATACATTAAATCGCAGGAAGATTTCAGTTGAAAAAAGGGTTTGCTGTGCATTATTTGATTGCAAATTCAGTCTATACATTTCAAAATTAGGTGAAGGATTGGCATTTAGATTGAGGATAGAAGTGAAATCGGGATCCCGTTCATAAAAATTCAGTTGACCAATGAACCCAAATCCAACCCCAAGCTGAAAAAAAAAAGATTGGTTGTGGTAGAAATCTACCATCGAAGAAATTTGCGTGGTAAAAGAAGGGATTGTCTTTTTATCAGGATCTACACCTCCAGATAATGCCGCGAAAGAGGTAAAACCGTTGGTGCTAGTTTCCATATTTAATAAAAGATAAGGAACGGAGGCCGTCAATGTCATAAGAGTAACCCCAACATCTGATTGAAAACTAATGCCTGCCGGTCGACAACCATTTGATTTTTTAAAGGGGATTCGGTAATTACCAAACACCATAAATTGAGCGACATTGCCAGATATTTTTTGTTGCAGAATGCCAAAGGAGTTGATTAAAAAACCATTAGTACTTAACCTTTGGCTATAAATGATTTGCGTTTGATAGCTGATAGACGGAATGAATTTACTAGTTAAACCAAGAGAAAAATTACTGTGAAACTTGTATCCTGCTGAAAGCGAAAGGGCAATTGATTCCTTTTGATTTTTACTCCTGTTTTCCTCTGTTTTGGTTGTGAAGGAAGCACCTAGTTCCTCTGAATTTGAAGAAATACCAAGGCTTTCTTTCTTGGAAAAATGTAGGATTCCAATCCCAACTCCAACCGTAAAAGTAAAGGCTGGTTCAGACTGCCTCTTTAATGGATCTGTTGTCCGCTTTGTTTGAGCAATTAAAGATGTGGAAAGCAAGCACATCAGCAGTATCAGATAGCTTTTCATCATGTTTAGTTTATTTAAAAAAGAAGGATGCAGATAATTGGTTAAACAAAATTACCTGCATCCGTACTTAAAATAGTAGTCTTAATCGATCTCAACCAAGTTTAGATAGTAGTATATTCCATGCTGGATTCGTTTTTATCTACAATAGGCTGCTCTTCTGAGCTGCGAGCGTTCGGATTGGCTGCACCGGTGTCTCCTTGAGGATTTTGCGCAGAGAAATATTCATAGGTGTTTCCTTGAGCATCCGTTACGTTCATAATCAATATATACGCAGATACATCGATTTGAAAATTAGGCATTCTTCCTTCAGCCCAAAGATCAATGTTCGCAGTTCCTCTAACCGCCGTTTCCTTTGTTAGGCTACTGAAAGCAGACTTAATTTCTTCCTTGGTTTCGTCGGTATGTTTCTCTCCTGCAATCCAGCCCCATAATCCGGAAGTCCCTTTTTCAAATTTGTACTTGGTTCGAAGTTCGTTAAAAGCAGTGGAAGTATCTATAGTTCTCATTGAGAAACTGAAAGATCCTTGTACGTGTGCACTGGCTCCTAAACCAGAGACACTGGCACCGACTCCAACATGGATTCCTTTTTTAACTGTTACTTTGTAAGAGTTTTGGCCTGTGGAAGCGCTATTAGAGGCAAATCCTAAAGCAGGACCATCTCCAAATTGAATTTCCTGACCGACAAAATGATGTACATTACTCATGATAATTAATTTTGTGAAATCTTATCTATATTTTTTGATAAGCATTTCGGGTTATATAAGTGAAATTTATGTTTCAAATTTTAGCATTAAATTTTAGGGCTAATAATTGAATATCAACCTTTTGTGTTAATCTTAATTGGTTCTGTTTTATTTGATTACCGCTTCAAAATATTCTTCTTCTTGATACAATTCAAAGGTAAATACATCCGCTATCTAATACTTCAGTGGAAATACTAATATTTAAAAAGTAGTGGAAACCCCTAACCGTTTAAACCGAGATTATGCATCTTCAAATGTACTTCAGAATACTTCATTTAATTATTAACTATTGACAACACAAATATAGGGTGGACTGTCCTAGTAAGAAACCAGAATAATTTCCAATAAGATATATTAATTAAAATACATTAATAAATAAATAATGCTTATATTGGTTTAATATAAGCAAGGAATAAAAAATTCGTCTCCGGTTTTGATAACCAAAACATTGGTAGAGGTACAAATGTTAAAAAACAAGAGACACTGCTGGTATCATTTCAATCTAGTTTAAAAGCGAACTGCAAAATGAGTAAAAGGGAAGGTCGGATTCGTATTTCATTTGAAGTATTGTGTGCATTAATCTTATGGAGCATAAACTTTTGTATACCTTATACTGAGTATGATCTTACTATAGCACTCATGCTTTAGGCATTTATTCTTTCAATTATTTTTTATTTAGGTTTCTCAGTGTATTGGATTAAGAGGGAAGAATATTTGGCAAATTGGATTGCGGAGGCAATTGTATATTCATTAATTTGTTCTCCATTAACAATTGGAATTGTTGTTTTGAATATTCATGAGTTTTTCAAGATCTATATAATAACTTGAAACTTTAGGCAAGGCTTATTCTCACTCTCCAGAAAAGGCTTCTGATCTTATAATTTTACAAAAATAATTCCCACTGCTTATCCCTTCTTATCAATATACCCCTTCAACAACGCAATCGCATCCTTATTATTCAGCGCCTTAGCGACTGACATTGGCGTATCCCCGCCCATCATTTCTTTAATCGTAGGATCAGCGTCAAATTTTAATAGCAACTGAGCGATTTCTAAGTGGTTAAAACGGATACTGTCGACTAAGGCGGAAGCCATTATTTCAGGATGTTGGTAGTTAGGATCCACTCCAGTCTTTAAGTGGTAGGCGACCAACTCTTTATCTCCTAGCTCTACGGCGTAAAACATCTCTTTCCAATTGCCGCCTGACATATTTTTTGATTTTGGTATTAGTGTTTGTTTTCTTTCAAATATACAAATTAACTCGAATTGTTTTAGGCGCTTCAATCAGCTATTTTGCTAGGCGACTTCACTAGGAGACACTATACTAGGAGACACGCCGCTGGGCAGCACACTTCTAGCAATCAGCTTGCAAAAGACATCAATAACATAGTTGTAGTTCTTCTCAACCTTCTTTTATTACGAAACTATTAATTTTATTGTTTACTTTTGAATATATATTATTGCCACTCAATTAAACACAAAACACTTGTTCGAACAAACATTTAAAAACATTGATGACTTACTGTATAAAGATGCAGGGGCGGATAGCGAACTAGATTATATAGGGCAAACCTCCTGGATCATGTTTCTCCGATACCTCGACGAATTGGAAGCGGATAAAGCGGATGAAGCTGAACTAAAAGGAGAAGATTATCAATTTATCTTAGAAGAAGAATACCGTTGGCCCAATTGGGCAATGCCCAAGGGAGAAGATGGCGAATTAGACCACCATGTCGCCATGACCGGGCCAGACCTCGTCACTTTTGTAGATGGTAAGCTATTTCCTTACCTAGCAGGATTTAAGCAAACAGCAGAGAATCCTAGAACCATAGAATATAAGATCGGGGAGATCTTCTCTGAACTCAAAAACAAAATCCAAAGTGGGTACAACCTACGAGAGATTTTGGAGTATGCCGATGCACTTCCTTTCCGTGCTTCCAACGACAAACACGAACTCAGCCACCTCTACGAAAGCAAGATCAAAAACATGGGCAACGCTGGTCGTAATGGCGGACAATACTACACCCCACGACCATTAATCCGAGCCATGATCAATGTGTTGGATCCTCAAATCGGAGAGAAAGTATACGATGGGGCTGCTGGCTCCTGCGGTTTCTTATGCGAAGCCTATGAGTACATGCAGGAGCGCATGAAACCAACCACCACCAATCTTAAAACATTGCAAGAGGCTACCTTTTTCGGAAAAGAGAAAAAAAACCTCGCCTATGTGATTGGTATTATGAATATGATCTTGCATGGCATTGAAGCACCCAATATTATTCATACGAACACCCTAGGAGAAAACATTCGGGACATCCAAGAGAAAAACCGGTACCATGTCATCTTGGCCAATCCACCCTTTGGCGGTAAAGAACGAAAAGAAATACAGCAAAATTTCGACATCAAAACAGGAGAAACCGCCTTCTTGTTTATGCAGCATTTTATCAAAAGCCTAAAGACTGGCGGACGGGCAGCGATTGTCATCAAAAACACAGTACTCAGTAATACCGATAACGCTTCAGTGTCTCTGCGAAAACTCCTACTAGAAGGCAGTAACCTGCATACCATCCTGGATATGCCAGGCGGTACCTTCCTAGGTGCTGGCGTAAAAACGGTCGTACTCTTTTTCCAAAAAGGAGAACCCACTAAAAAGATTTGGTACTACCAATTTGATCCAGGAAGGAACATGGGTAAAACCAATCCACTGAACGATAAGGATTTGGAGGAGTTTATAAAACTGCAAAAAAAGAAACCGGAAACAGAAAAGTCTTGGACGATCAAAGCAAAGGATATTGATGAAGAGACGTTTGATTTAAGTGTGAAGAATCCAAATACGCCGGAGGAAGCGCCCTTGAGAAGTCCGGAGGTGATATTAAAAGAGATGGAGAGTTTGGATAAGGAGACGGCTTCTATTTTGGAATCTATAAAAGCTTTGATATGAAGATTGAGGGTTCGGACAAATCCACTGCAAAAAATTTAGTAGCAGAATTATTGAGAGCTAAGAAAGAATTAGTTGCATCAAAAACAATATTGAATAAAAAGGATAAACATCTTTATCCAATAACCAACCCTCCTTTCGAAATTCCTAAAAATTGGCAATGGGTGTTTTTATCTGATATCTCTATAATACAAGAAGGACCTGGAATTAGAAAACATCAATATCAAGATGAAGGTATTCAGTTCTTGACAGTTACAAATATATTGGAAGGTTCAGTAGATTTATTAAAATCGCAAAAATTTGTTTCATTAGAAGAATTTAACAAAAAATATATACATTATTCTATTAACAAAGGGGACATCGTGACAGCATGTTCAGGTGCTTCATGGGGGAAGTCTGCGATATATCATCATGATAATCAACTAATGCTTAACACAAGCACCTTGAGACTTAGGTTTTTTAGGGATCTGGGAGTTAACAAGTATTTGTACTATTTAACAAAGTCTGTTTACTTCAAATATAATTTAGCATCTCATTCAACTGGGCAACAGGCAAATTATGGGTACTCTCATTATTCTAAAATACCTATCCCCATCCCTCCCCTCCCCGAACAAAAACAAATAGTAGCCATCCTAGACCAAGCCTTTGCCGCCATCAACCAAGCCAAAGCCAATATTGAAAAAAACATCCAAAATGCGAAGGAGCTTTTTCAATCTAAGTTGAATGCTATTTTTAGTCAGAAAGGAGATGGTTGGGAGGAGAAACAAATGGATGAAATATGTGAAATTACATCTAAGCTGATAAATCCACAGGATCCAGAATGTCAAGACTTGTTGCATGTCGGTGGTGGTAATATTGTGGCAGAAACAGGGGAGCTCATTGATTTAAAAACATCCAAGGAGGAAGGTTTGAAATCTGGGAAATTTGCATTTGACAATAGTGTTGTTCTTTATAATAAGATTCGACCTTATCTTGTTAAAGTATCAAGACCTGATTTTAATGGCTTATGTAGTGCTGATATGTACCCATTATCTCCCATTAAAAAAGAGATTACACGAGATTTTCTTTATTTTTTATTAGTTTCAAAAGATTTTACTGACTATGCAATTAAAGGTTCTGCAAGAGCAGGTATGCCTAAAGTCAATCGTAAACATTTATTTGCATATAGGTTTTCATTACCCTCAGTGGAAATTCAAAATATTCTATTAAAAGACTTGGATTTTTTAAGAATGAAGTGTCGGGAATTAGATCTTGAATATTCTAAAAAGCTACAAAACCTAGAAGAACTAAAAAAATCCCTACTCCAAAAAGCCTTCGCAGGAGAACTAACCCAAGCAAAAGCAACCGCATGAACGAAGCACAAACCAAACACGATTTAATAGAGCCCGCCTTGTATTCCGCCGGTTGGGGTACCGTTGCAGGTAGTCGTTTGCGTTTGGAGTTCCCGATTACTGCAGGGCGTTTGATTGGACAAAACAGACGAGCCACGCCCTTGTTTGCAGATTATGTGTTAGAATATAAAAATAGAAGAATAGGCGTTGTAGAAGCTAAAAAAAGAGATTTATACTATACCGATGGATTAGGACAAGCCAAGGACTATGCCGAGCGATTAAACATTCGCTTTACCTATGCCACCAATGGGTTGCAAATCTACGGCGCAGACATAGAAGAAGGAACGGAAGGTGATGTAGCAAAATTTCCTACCCCAGATGAGCTTTGGGAAATGACCTATCCAACACCCAAAGAAGCCTACAAAATCGAAATAGAAGGCTGGAAAGATAAATTCTTCAGTATCCCATTTGAAGATCGAGGCGGTACCTGGTCACCCCGTTATTACCAAAGGAATGCCATCTTCAGCGTCTTAAATGCGATAGCAGCAAAAAAAGACCGCATTCTCCTGACCATGGCGACAGGAACAGGGAAAACCGCTACTGCCTTTCAAATCTGCTGGAAGCTGTTTCATGCCAAATGGAATTTAAAGCGAGACGGAAGCCGTGCCCCTAGAATTCTGTTTCTAGCCGATAGAAATATCCTGGCCGACCAAGCCTTCAATGCGTTTAATGCCTTTGATAAAATAGATGAAAATATCAAGGTGAGAATCACACCTTCAGAAATCAGAAAGAAAGGAAAAGTTCCTAAGAATGGCAATGTGTTTTTTACGATTTTTCAAAGTTTTATGACCGAGGTGCGACGGGAAGAAAAACCAGAAGAATTTTATGAAAACGAAGTAGAAGAGCCAAGAGAAGCCTACAACCCGCAGTTCAATTTTGGAGAATACCCAAAAGACTTTTTTGATTTTATTATAATTGATGAATGCCATCGAGGCGGTGCCAATGATGAAAGTTCCTGGCGGGCCATCATGGAGCACTTTTCTCCTGCCGTACAATTGGGATTGACGGCCACACCAAAGCGAGATGTCAATGTAGATACCTACGATTATTTTGGGGATCCTATTTATACCTATGCGCTCAAAGACGGGATCAATGATGGATTCCTGACCCCATTCAAAGTAAAGGAAATCCAAACGAATTACGATGAGTACACCGTTACCTCAGATGACACCATTTTAGTAGGAGAAGTGAAAGTGGGCGATACCTTTACCTATCGGGATTATGGTAGAAAAATCATCATTCAGCAAGTAGAAGAATATCGCGTCAAAAAGTTTTTGGACCTGATTCAACAAACTCAAAAGTCACTGGTTTTTTGCGCGACACAAAAACACGCCGCACTCATCCGGGATTTGATCAATCAACATGCAACTAGCAAAAGTCCCAACTATTGTCATCGGGTCACTGCGGATGATGGAAAAATGGGAGAAAAACACTTGGCAGATTTTCAAGACAATGAAAAAAGCATCCCCACCATATTGACCACATCTCAGAAATTAAGTACTGGAGTAGATGCCCCTGAAATACGAAATATCGTCCTGTTGCGTCCAGTCGATTCCATGGTAGAATTCAAGCAAATCGTAGGGCGTGGCACCAGACTTTTTGATAGCAAAGATTATTTTACCGTGTTTGATTTTGTAAAAGCACATCAGCATTTCCAAGACCCGGCATGGGATGGAGAGCCATTAGATCCTGAGCCTCCAATTGTAGGAGGAGATCCTAGGAGCTGCAGCGTATGTGATGAGCAGCCATGTGTTTGTGAAAAGCCAGAACCAGAGATCTGTTCCGAATGTAAGAACGACCCTTGCGTTTGTGATAATCCGCCTAAAAAAATCATTCGGGTTATACTTCCAGATAATAAAGTTAGAGAAATTGATTCGACAGTAAAAACTACCTTTTGGAGTCCTTCCGGAAAACCAATAGGGCAAGAAGCATTTTTACAACAATTATATGGCGACCTGCCTGACTTTTTCAAGAGTGAAGCAGAACTGCGTAAAATTTGGATTTTACCGAGTACAAGAAAAAAACTACTTGAAGAATTGAGTGAAAGAGGCTACTCCAACGAACAATTGGATGACCTTAGAAAATTGGTGCGCGGAGAAGACAGCGACCTTTATGATGTGCTGAGTTACGTTGCCTATCACAAGAACTTAGTCCCGAGATTAGACAGAGCAGAAAAGGCAAAAATTCAATTGATGGATTACAATTCCAAGCAACAAGACTTTCTAAATTTTGTATTAGAACAATATGTTAGAGATGGCGTTGATGAATTAGATGACCAGAAACTACCTCAATTGCTAGAGCTTAAATACAAGGCAATTGTAGACGCCAAAAAAGAATTGGGGGATATTCCATCAATAAGAGCTTCTTTTATCAAATTTCAGGAACATCTTTACAAGGATAAAGCTGTTTAATACAACCAATGTAACTTGCAACACATTGTAACCGACCACACCAATCAGTACCGCCCACCACCACAACAAAACCACAGCCAACAGGGCGAGCGATAGCAGCGAAATGCGCGGAGTAAAACGAGCACATTAGTAGCGAATAGCGCGGTCCGTAGGACGACCCCAAAAACAAAACAGAAATCCAGTTTTCAGCCTTCCCGTAAATTCAGGTATAATATTTGAAAAGTTGTAAGGTAACACTGTAGCATAATGCTGCAATCAAAACTTTTCTTAATTTTGCAGAAAGAAAGAACTCAGAACATGCGAAAATTCGTTCAATTACCATTAATCATCCTGTTTGCTTGTATGTTGCTAGCCGATACAGGCTTCGCCCAAATTGACCCAGCTGTAGAAAAAGCACGGAAAAAAGAGGAAAAGGTCCGACAAAAAGCACTCAAGAAACAAGAACTGAGACAACAGGCACAACTAAAAAATGAAGAGAATTATAAGTCCTCCGAAACACCCGCTAAAAAGGTGAAGGTAGAAAAGGTGAAAAAAGAGAAAAAAACGAAATCCGCAGCATTAGACTACGGACAACCAGTCTCTAAAGCATCCAAGGAGAAAACAGTCAAACAGCCCAAGGAGAAAGTCGCCAAAGCACCCAAGGAGAAAACAGTCAAACAGCCAAGAGAAAAAACGGTCCAACAAACCACTAAAACAGCAAATACCAAAGCATCTAAGCAAGCTGCAGTAAGCACGAAACCACCAAAGGAAAAAGTGCAAAAAACAAGAAAAGAAAAGCCGCTAAAGGAAATGAATAACGCCAATACCGTTGTTACCCCTGTTGCAAGGCCAGCACCACCGAAACCAAGGCCGAAACCTGAACCGAAAGTAGTAAAACGGGAAAATAGATGCGCGTATGCTTTCAATACAACCGATGAGTTTACAGGGAAAGCAAAAGTAGCCACGCAGGGCCAGAATTTCTTTACCTATACTGAAGAAGACCTGCGTAAGTTTATGGAACCAGGAAAAGAGTATTTAACCTGCAATGGCTATATTTCCTCAATATCCGGAATCAAGGCATTGAATGTAGAGTATGTCTTTGACTCTCCTTACGCCAAGCAGGAATACGGACCATTGCACAATGGCAGTAATCTCATCATAAAACTAATCAACGGCACGACAGTTACGCTGCTAAGTCAAGAGTTTGATCCAGGAACGGTAGACATGTCGAAACTAAGAACTTACTACACCACAGCTTATCTGATTAGTCCTAAGGACGAAAAAGAGCTGATGAAGGCGGAGGTCGACAAAGTTCGTGTGATTTGGGATGTTGGTTACGAGGATTATGAGGTCTATGAACTCGATTTCTTCATCGATCAACTCAACTGTATCTACAACGCTGAATAATTGTAAACCGCATTAAACAAACACTTTGCTAGGACTTAAACTACCAACCGACCCCCGCTGGGCCAATCTTGCTGAAATAAGCCTGGAAGACATCCTTACAGATCACGCGTATTGTGAGCAGAAGGCAGCGTCTACTATCATTTCCATTATTTCACTGTATCCAGATAAGATTGACATGATCCGCCAGCTGGCACCGATTGTCACGGAAGAGTGGGGACATTTTCGGATGGTACTGAAGGAACTAGAAACCCGTAACCTCAAACTCGGTCACCAACGCAAGGACGAATACGTGAATGCGATGCTGAAATTCAGCAAAAAAGATGGTAGTCTGGATGGCAAATTAATCGAAAAACTATTGCTCTGCGCACTGATTGAAGCAAGGAGCTGTGAGCGATTTCGCCTGTTGTCGCAACACCTAAAAGACGAAGGACTCCAGCAATTTTACCACGGGTTTATGGTCTCAGAAGCTGGTCACTACCGCCTGTTCCTTGATTTGGCCAAGCAGTACGGTGGAGAAGAAAAAGTGAAAGTAAGGTGGCAAGAATTTCTAGAGCATGAAGCAAAGGTGCTAAAGGAGATTGAATTGCGGGGAGATCGGATGCACTAGATTTGGGTTCAATAAACAAAAGGAATCAACTTCTTTGTCTCCTGCCTATACTCTCTATATGCATCCCCAAAATGTTCCACTAAGGCCGACTCTTCCACATAAATTCTATAAGCGTAGGTGAGAAACATGACGACAGCAGCAAACAGAATACTGAAATAAGCATGGAGTAGCACCGCACTCCCTACAATCGCAAGATACGCTCCTAGATAACTGGGATGACGAATTAGCCTATAAGGACCTTCCTTGATCAACTGTTGTTCTGATTTTGTCTCAACCGCTACCGTAAAATGCTTTCCCAACGTTTGTATACACCAAACCCTGAAGACGGTGCCTCCAAATAATAAGATCATTCCGATCACAGTAAAACTATCCCAGCGGAAGGCGGTAAAGTTTTCGCGAAAGTAAGCCCATTCCAAAACAACCATCAACTGAATAATCACAACCGAAATTAGAATCAACCAAATTGAAGACCGATCTGTCCCTTCATTTTCCTGACCATCCTTGATTGTGACTGGAGGTTGAGTGCCCCATAAAATAATAGCAACTAGCACTAGAGAGAATACCGGAAAACTAACAATTTTTTCAGGGTGTGGTAATAATGGAAGAATATAGATAAGCAGTATAAAAACGGTTGTAAATATAACTTTAGCCTTCATAGTTCTCGTGTTATTTGATTGTGATTTGTGTATTCATCGTACATGCTCAGCAGCCTGGAGTGGAATTTTGCAGGAATGCTTGTATCGTTTAATGATTGTTGTGATAAGCAGGAATTTGATACAGATAAGTAGAGGGATTCATAGATATAATCCGGCAGATTCTTTTCTTTTCCTTTAATTGCATGAGCGCTTCCTTCAATTTTTTGCAGACCGTATCGCTGATAAAATTTGGCATTGTTGCTTTGGCAGCATACAAGGGCATACTTCCTACCATTGCTGTTAATGATGTAAAGGATAATCGCACATTCTATCATAAACGCAATATTCATTATCCCTTTATGACCGTTAAACATGGTGAGGCGACTGGGTTCAATCAGATCTTCCCCCTTTTCCCGAATGGAATTGTAGTAGGACTGAACACCCGCAGGGCTGTCTGGATAGTTCAAAAATGGAAATTTAGGGTGATCCATTGATTCGAGTGCCTTATCATTATGCGTTTCCTGACTAAACAATTGCAACGATAGCCCGATTTCAAATGCATTCAAATCATAATGCTCATTTCTTGGAAATACATAGCGGATGTACCCTGCTGGCTGATCTTCACAGAAAAGACCAAAATGCTTGGAATGGAGATCAAACACATCAACATCCAATTGATACTCATTTTCTTTAAGAATGCAGCGCAAATCACTCTTTAGTACAGTCTCATAGCGCAGTTTCATAAAATGTTCTAGCTCCTTCTTATTCGTTATTTCCCGAAAGGTATAGTTCATTGTCCTGTCAAATTGGTTTTAGTCATTAATATTAGGAGTTATGAAATCGTTACACTGACAGAGAGATAAACGATTAATTTTCAATACCCAAAAATGAGACGGAACTTTACATAACCAGTAACAGAGTCACCCTTTTACGTCAACAGATTGAATCTACTAAAAAAGGTGGTCTTTATCAAAAAAACTAGCACATTAAAATAAAACAAAATATGTAATGCTAAATTATTTAAATCCCATGTACACATTGAAAATATCATACATGTTATTGAAGATCGACAAAACCTACCTTTTTAGAGTCTACTCGTCAAGGCAAAAATGAACAATAACAGCAAACTACACATGTTGGTATTTTTAATGCGAATGTATATTTATCAAAAGGGACCTTTTTAGACTGGACTCGTCAAAGACAATTAAATTAAAGTCTAAACTCAAAATCAATCCACATCCGCCAATTGCTTCAACAAATCATCCCGAAGTGCAATAAACTCCACCGTCTGATTACTAGGAACTTGCCTGGAATCAGGTAGCCGTTCCTTCACAAAATCAACCTGTTTACCACGCTTCCAAAACCGAAAACAGACATGAGGACCAGTAGCAAGTCCAGTAGACCCTACAAAACCGATAACTTCGCCTTGCTTCACACGGGCACCAGGCTTAATACCATCCTTGATCTTAGACATGTGTAAGTATTGACTCTCGTAAGTCTTGTCGTGTTTCATTTTGACATAATTCCCATTATTCTTTTTAAAGGTCGCCACAGAAATTACACCATCCGATATCGCCCTGATCGGCGTGCCTTCAGGTGCCGCATAATCAGTACCAAGGTGAGGCTTCATTTTGCCCAATACAGGATGCTTGCGTCCGTCTGCATTGTACTTTGAAGAAATCCTTGCATACTTCACAGGAGATTTCAAGTACGCGCGTTTCATGGGTCTGGAACGCTCGTCGAAGAAGCCATCATTATAGAAAAAAGCACGAATTGTTTCTTGGCCAGTATCAAATTCCAAGGCATGTAGTTGAGAACCTACGGCCTCACCATCAGCAAAAATCTCGTCATAAACCATTTTGTACTTAGCACCAGGCTTTAAGTGGTAAAAATCCACACTCCATGCCAATGCATCTTCAAGCTGTGGTAAGAGCCGAAAGTTTAACTTCTTTCGCGAATGCAAATCCGAGATATTAGTTTGAATTGTGCCAGCAAATTTCTTTGATGTAGTCGTTACTTCCCGCTTGGTTCGCTTAGCACTAATCTTATTCGGCAACAGGCAAAAGGTAATATAAGCATAGCTGTCCGGTTCGTAGACAATATAGGCGGGTTGATCCGTTTCCCCTTCTTCAAAAAACAAGGTATACAACTGAAATTCTTTAATCATGGCCGGACGCATGTAAGACGCCACTTGAGTTTGTAAGGTTTGCGAAACATCTCTTGGAAACTGCCATTGCCCTAGGAAACTAGCAAGTGATTGCGTTTCCTGCACCACTTGTTCTTCGGTATCGTACTTCGTCTTATCCAGACCGTATAGGAGGTTGGCCTGATCTGGAGGTGTCACCTCAGTTTTTACCTTATCAATAGGTGGATCGTCTGGCGTATCGCCGATATCCCAAAAAATAAGTTGGTAAGCGAGGTATCCCATTCCTACTATAAACAGCAATGGCATTAGTTTTTTAAACCAACTATCACCATTGTTTCGTCGCTTTTTTTTCTTTTTTGGCGCCTCTGCACTGGTTTTGTCCTTACCATCATCCGTTTTCTTTGATTTCCTGGCTAGTTTGGCTTGTTTTATCTTCTCCGCAGTACTCAGTTTTGAGGTCGTTGCATTTGATTTTTCCTTGGCATTAGGTTGCTTAGTTACTTTTTGTTCTTGATTGGCATTCGGTTGCGGATCCGCTTTAGATTGCTGGTCCTTATTTTTATTAGATAATATTTTAATTTTCTTTCGTTCCATTCCTTTTACTTAGACGATTGGTTGTCGTCATCGGGTAGTAAATCGTTTTCATAATATATGCCCTAAAATACAAATCTATTAAGTTAAACCCGAATTATGCACTGGGAATTTCGTTTCGAATTGAAAACCCGATAAAAAGGGTTGGTCCGACTTTCGGCTCCACAGTGATTTTGACTTGCAGGCGTAGCCATAGCTACGGTGAGCATAAAAATTGTTGGACTGGTCCGACTCTCGATGCCCAGTTTTGAAGGGATTTCAGCTCAAAATGATGTTTTCACTGCATAATTCGGGTTATACCCAAACCAGCCACCACTTCTACTACAATTTCAAGCAGATTTTTGGATTATAAACCATATGGTATTTTGATTTCTTGGGGCTTCCCCTTGCTATTTCATACGCAAGGGTCGCTCCCTTCTGTGCTCGTTATTCACTCGGCCCCTCCATTCGGTTAACACCTCATTCCGGGTCTGCTCCATACTGTCGCCCACGCCAGGCAGCTAAGCCAGCCACTTTTTCTTAAAAGGAAATTCGATTAACAACTCACTAAATACGCAACCCCAAACGTAAGATTTAACACTGAAAGTGTAAAAAAAGAACACTGAAAGTGTGTATTGAACACTGAAGGTGTACAATTTGTCAGCCCAGGGTGCCGCGTAGCAAAACCCTGGGATAAATACGCCACACCAAAACCGTAGCGCTGAAGGTGCTACCCATAATTAAAGTTTAAATATAACGTATAAAAGATGATGCCGCACTTACAGCGCTCTGGTGGAGTGAGTGTTAGGGGCCCAGGGTTCCGCTGCGCTGCACCCTAGGCTGACAGATGCCGTGCTTTCAGCACTACCTGCCGCGCAACGGAAGGCAGGACTAAAACACTTGCGATTTCAAAAATCTAGTAATTTTCCTAAAATGAGTTGACCCAGTATTGGTGCATTATATTCTGTCCCAGATGAAAAAGTTGAGCACTGAAAGTGCGGCATCTACCAGTCCAGGGTAAAACCGGGTAAAACCCTGGGTCAAGATTCCCGCCTCCATTTGAGCGCTGTAAGTGCGACATCATACCAAATCTATAACACTTTCAGCGAGTTAGATATGGAGTAAGAACACTAGTAAGTGTGTTTGTGCACCTAAAGTGCTCCATTTGTTAGCCTAGGTTGCATCCCTTAGGGCTAAGGAAAACCAAAATGAACACCCCCAAAACCAACCAATAAAATCCAATTTGACATATTAAATTATAATACCATTCCGGTATTATTCAAAATTATAATGAATAATTGTATATTAGCACCAATACCAAAACTGGAAGGTTGTATTCTTGCATAAAAGGTTTTAAATTGAGTACAGTTTTTCTGTTGTTCACTATTACAGAGTGGTATGAATGAAGATAATTTACATTTTGAAAGTTCTATTGAATTGGAGAAGTTCAAAAGTCTAATCCGAAAAAAGCAGTTTGTTGCGATACTTGCACCTCAGCATGTTGGCACAGACGCACTCATCTTTAAGGGAGCAATTCCTGCCTTAAAGCATGGAGGATATATGGCAAAAGCCGGTACTAAATGGAAGATTGCGACTTGTACACCTACCGATTCTCCAGTCATGCAGTTGGCTCAAGGATTGATTCATCCTAATATCCTCTATGACGAACAAGATCGAATTACTCCAAAATTCGAAGAAGAAATACTCGGTTATCTCAACTCTGATGACTTTGCTTTAATCAACATTTATAGAAGATACGAATACGTACAAGGACACAACCTATTAATTGTTGTAGACCAATTCGAAAAATTACTTTCGGAAGAAGTCACCTTGTCAGAAAGAAATCAATTCCTTAGGCTATTACTCAATGCTGTTGAACAAAGTCGATATGGAATCTATGTGATCTTAGCAATTGACTCAGAGAAATTGGAAGATGGGCTACTAAATTGCAGAAAAGCAATCGAACAACTGGAAAAAGACAACCCTGGACCACAGATCGTTAAAATGAATAAAACCATTGATGATCTGGAAGACTGGATTTCAACTGCTACCTATCAATTGCATACTATGAACCAACGAATGCTAGAGCAACGCATTCGAGAATACGCCCTGAAGGAAGGTGGAATTGATATCGATGATAATAAGTGCCTGAAATTAGTAGAAAAACTTTATTCCATTCAATTTCAAATGAATATGATTCCCGATCTACTAGAAGAGAAAGATTGGCGGTTTTGGGCTACAGAAGGCATAAAAGTAAAACGTTCTGGTAAAGAAGAGAAAAAAGAAAAAGAGACAAAAGATAAAAAACGGGGCATGTCGATTCGACAAAAGAATGCTCCCCAAAGTGATGTAGACCTCATTGGTCACCTCAATATCCTGTATAACGAATGGGATGACAGACAACGGAAAATCTGTGAACGGATCTATAAAACCATTGTTTACAAAAATGAGAAAAACGAAATCACCCATCGGGCTACTGAACTTGAAAACATCTCTAAAGTAATTGAATTCGCCTCTTACGGAGAAATCAGAGAAGTCCTTAAATTGTTAGTGGATACCAAGGTACATGCCGCACTGCACTGCTCCTCAGTATCCATAGAACCAGATTCAATGATTAGTCTTGAAAACGAGAAATTGTTGGATTGGCCCGAACTAGCGGGTTGGATTGAAGAAGAACACCGCCTTGTAACTACATTATTAGAAATATCAGATAGCGCATCTACTTATTTCTTTAATAAAAGTGTCGACCTTTGGGATAAAAGCCAAGCCTCCGATATCCTATCGTTTATTGATGCCAACTATTTAAATGAGTATTGGTTTAATCTATACATTTATAATACTGAAGAAACTTTAAGGTATTTGAGAGAAAGTGGTAAAATCTCTTTCAATAAACCAACACGACAACCAGTTAATATGCCTCCAGGTAAAATTAGGATTGGTAGAGTAGGGGCTAAGGCTAAACCAAAGCCGAAAGTAAATGTGAAGCCTCCAATTATTGAAGAAAAAGAGGAGCTTGTAGAAGCAAAAGAGGAACTTACTGAAGCAGAAAAACCGATAATACAAGAACAAGAACCAATTGCTCATGCAGATGCCACCGAACCAGAACAAGAAAAAATTGATACAACTCTTGAAGAGAATGGAAAAGCCGAACCTGATGGAGAGGAAGATGTGATTAACATTCCTGAAAAAGAAGAACAGAAAAAAGCTAAATCACAAGCTGTTCCTGAAAAAAAGGAAAAAGTAAAACTGAAAACTAAGGTAAAGAACAAAAAAGAAAAATCTAAAGAAGTAACAAAAGAAGAAGAAATTGAAGATAATGCTAAAGGTGGAATTAAAATCAAAAAGAGAAATTAACATTTGAGTAGGATTCCTGTTGAAATAGAACATATTTATTTATATTGTCATCCACTTATATTCATATAACAATTTTCTAGAAAAGAAATCTTATAAGATGCAAATTACATACGAATTAATAAGACCCTTAATAGTTTATGCTGAAGAGGAAGGATCAAAAATGATCTGTGAATTTGAAGTGCCTGGATCAGGGGAAGTTGTCGAATCCAGTGGAAGTATAAAAAGACTAAGATCAGTTCAGAGTCAAGTCACCAGAACTGCAAAACGAACTGTGACTAACCAGCTGCGAAGAGTTGCTTCCAGAACACTCAGACAAGTGCTTGGAGGTGGAATCGTAGGGAGAACGGGCTCTCAGGTATTCAATACAGCTGCTAGATCTAGTGGCGTGGGTAGAGGATATTCTAAGGAAGAAAAAGAAGGTGGAATTGTAGAGGCTTTTACTAGGGTTCAAAATCAATTTAAATTTAACCAATCTACTGGAAACTGGGAAAAAGCAGGAGGAATTTCGATCAAGTCAGGAAACAAGATCAATGTCTCTCCCAAAAAAATCAGTATCAAGAAAAAAGCAGAACAACCAGGATTTGAGACGCAATTGGCTAAAAATCCGATAACTGATAAATTCGATATTGAGGTGTTGTCTCGTATGCTTGTTGCAATAGCAAAGGCGGATGGAGAAATCAGTGATGAGGAACGAGATTTTCTGACCTCTTTCCTTAATGAATCACTTGGTACGATCGACGATATCGCCGCCATGGGAGAACTCACCTCAGTGGAGTGCGAGGAAGTTTCAAGCAAAAGCAAACAGACCATTTTAATGCTTTGCTGGACGATCTCATTGGTTGATTTCGACTTAAATTCAAACGAAGAAGCATTGCTTGAAGAATACGCGGAAAAAATGCGCTTGTCTAAAAGAGATAAGGAAGAAGCCATAAAAATGGCAAAAACTTACATTTTGGAACAAGTTATTACCGAAGATGTACAAAAGCATGTATTACATGAGTATGCAGAACAAATTGGCCTGTCTCGAGAAGATGCAGACCGTTGTCATATTGCTTGGAAAAGAAAAAATGGATAATCGCAATAGTGAAAACTATAGAACATGACGAAGAAAAAAATAGAAATCAAAACAGAGAAAGAATGGGATAAAACCTTTCAAATGATTTCTTGGTGGAAGACAGAAGACGTCAGAAACGCAAAAATCATGGTGGTTGGTGCAGGTGCTCTTGGTAACGAAGTCCTCAAAAACTTAGCATTACTAAACGTTGGAAATATTCTGATTGTAGATTTTGACCATATTGAGTATTCCAATCTCTCGCGTTCTGTACTATTCCGTGAATCAGATGTTATCGATAAACGATTGAAATCTGATGTCGCCGCAGAAAGAATCAAAGAAATTAATCCCAACATAAAAACTCAAACCATCAACGGTGATATCATGGTGGATGTTGGAATTGGTGTATTGAGAAGAATGAATGTAGTCATTGGTTGCCTAGACAATCGACTCGCACGGTTGTTTATCAACAGACATTGTTATAAAGTAGAGAAAACTTGGGTAGACGGTGCTATTGAGAATCTTGCTGGGGAATTAAATGTTTATATGCCAGGCGTGTCTTGTTACGAAAGTCAGCTATCTGATCAGGAATGGCAGAATATCCGACACAAAATGGGATGCCCGGATGTGGCAAGACGTAATTCACTACAAGGAAGGATACCAACAACTCCAATCTCTAGTTCTATTATCGCAGCAATGCAGGTTCAGGAAGCACTAAAAGTTGTAATGGGGAATGTTAAACATTCTATGGCAGGAAAGAAATTTCTCTATGAAGGGATGAATAATATTATCATGACTTATGAGACAGCAGTAGTGAATGAGGATGTGGAAAGTGCATTACGGTATGAGGATATAATCGAAGCAAAAGAGTTAAGGTCTGATTCGACAATTGCAGAAGCTTTAAAATGGCTTTCTTCTCACTTAAAGGTTGATAATCCTAAAATTGAATATCCGCCTGGGGTCATTCTTGAAATCACTATGGAGAAAAGTGAAAAGGTGGTTCCATTAGTGATTTCAAAAGCACATTTTTCTGATGATTTAGCAGATGAATACTCAGAACACCAAGATGAATCCATAATTTTTTCAAAAATGACGTATGAAATTGATAAAGATTTTCCAAATCAGGATTTAAAGTTATCAGATGTAGGAATTCCTCCATTACAAATCCTTAGTGTCCAGACGGATGATGATCTATTTTTTGTAGAATTAACAGGAGATGAAGATTTTCTAAATTTTTCTTGAAAATTTCCTTAAATTGCCATCCATTGGAGAAATTAATAAAATAATCAAATTGGAAACAATAATTTTTTGCTTCCATAATTAATTATCCAGATTAAACGTGTTATTATGAACCAGTCAGATGTTATAAGTGTAATCGTAAGAATTCTTCCAGCAGGAGATGAACTTGATGTGGAATTACCATTATACTCAACAAGTAAAGAAATTATTGAAGAACTTCTAAATGCAGGCCTGGGTATTGAAAGGTCTGATGCTCAAGGAAATCCTCATATTTTTCAGCTGATTTCTAAAGAAAACGGTAGAGAATTATTATCGGATAAAACACTGTATGATTGTGGTGTAAAGCCAGGACAAACTCTTTTACTTACACCAAAATTAGTCGCGGGTAGTAATTTGTAATAAAATTGCTTATTTTCGCGAATATTCTTAGAACCAAGTAAGTAATTACAATTAAATTGAATTAGTATGGGTGGTAGTGACACTCCTAAATATGACTTTAAAAAGCTTAAAACACCGACCTTAAAAAGGTTGGCTAAGGAGCATTTGGCTATCCATGAGCTATGCAGTAGAAGTGATAAGCTTTCTTATAAAGTTGTCAAGAATAGAAGTGGTGTACCTGAAGTGTATAGAATTACCTTCAAAGTAAAAAGCATTGTTGGTATTGATAAGGATAAAAATCCATTGTATGGTTATAAGCATGAAGCTGAATTAGCACTGCCGCCTAACTATCCTGTCGAGCCCGCCAAATGTTATATGGTCACAGATACCTGGCATCCCAACATTAAATCTGACGGCGTGCATAAAGGGCATATCTGTACCAACTCTAACGAATTGGGAAAATTGATGGACTTGTATCTTCTAGTACACAGAATCGGACAAATCCTTCAATATCAAAACTATCATGCTAAAAACGTGTATCCCTACCCTGATGATGAAAAAGTCGCTAAATGGGTAAGAGAATACGCAGAGCCGAATAATATCGTCAACAAGAACAAGCAGATTTATATTGATGACTCTAGCCTTCTATTTGATGATACTAAAAAAGAAAAACCTAAATTAGACAATCCGCCTCCAATTGCATCGGTTTCTCTAACAGCAGGTGAAAACAATCCTAAGTCAGTCTCACCTCCAGCCAAAGAGGAAGAAGATGCGCCCATAAAAATTAGAAAGATTAGTATAAAGTCAGTTAGAAACAAACCTGCAAGCGACGGAAAAATCCGAATTAAACGGAAAAATAACTCGTAACTTGTTATTATAGAATAATTACAATTTATTCTACCGCAATCTGGTTAGATTCCCTATCTTTATATTTAGAACATCTATCATCATGCATATTCTGTTGAATTTAATTAATTCATATCGGAATTGAATTGAATATTTATGAAAGCATTGTATCTCCTTATTCTTTTCTCATTTTGTGCTACACTTTTACCCGCACAGGTCATTACCTTTCCAGAAGGTGAGATTCAAGTGACCTTTCGTGCGAATTCCAATGGAGGTGCTGGTTTTCTAGATTTTACAAATGATAAAAACCCAGTTCTAGATTTTACAGGAGTCGAAGAACCAGTCGTCTCGATTATTTTTCAAAAACTAAAATGGAATAAAGGAATTAAAGATTATAATTTTATCCTAAAACAGGCTTGGGTTAATGAAACAGAAGGGTTTTCTGCACTCATGCCCCGCATGTATAAATTCAAAAAAGGAAACAGGAGAATCCCTCTTGAGATGAAACTCAATGGCGACCACGATCTGATTATTGAATTTGGTCTGTTACCTCCTGACGGCGATGTGAATACTATCGACCCATTTCTTGATAAACGAGTCTTTAAACGGATTACTGTAAAAGGAGTAAAAGGTGCTGCCCCAGTCGCAAAACCAAAACCTATTCCAAAGGCTGATCCACCAAAACCTGATCCTGTAGTAGTGAAGCCTCCTAAGCCAGAGCCAGCAATTGTAACACCTCCAGTGGAGGTCAAAGAAGAACCAAAGCCAAAGCCTAAACCTATACCTAAGCCTAAACCTAAACCAAAGCCTAAACCAAAACCGAAGCCAGTACCCGAACCAGAGGTGATTGATACTATCGCAGTTGTAAAGACAGAACCACTTCCCCCTGTATTTAGGGAATTGACACCTAAGGAATTCGAGGTCAAAAAAGTTGAGTTTAAGGAAGCTACTAAAGAAAAATCATTCGATTCTTACATGGATTACATCGAGAAGAATCCTGAATTACCCTTCGTAAAACAAGCAGTTGATTCGATAAAAAAAATACCTATACACTTTGAGATAGCAGAAAAAGTTCAAAATGAAAAAGATGAATTTTCATTCAAAATTGACCTAGATGATGTAAGGCGTCCCAAAATAGAAAAGGATTATGAAGATGATCTGTTAGAAACTTCTGTTAGGAGTGACAATACCTTAAGTATTATTACAAGGGATTCCAAAAAGCGTAAGGTAACAATACGAGATACCTTTCAAAGAAAAGTAAATATTGAAATTGATCCAAAATATAAAACCTTTAACATTACTATTGAGGAAAATGATGATAAAGACTCGCTGGAAGTAGTTGTAGATGGAGGCCTTCCTCCTTATGTGATCCGATTTGTACAGAAAGGTACCGCAGTACAGATGTGCCCTCAAAAAATTGGAAGTAGCTTCAAAATCTCCAAGGATGATATTAGTTGTGATTTGTCAGGTCTTTATAGAGTTGAAGTACAAGACTCCAGAAGGCTGGAAACTAAACGATCTGATGATTATTTTGAATTTCTTAAAAGCGGGATTGGTTTTATCTGGATTGTTTCTATTCTCCTTATTTTTATTCTCCTCATTGTAGGGTATATTATTTGGAAGAATTTGTAAGGAAATTAAAAAACGAGAATTAAGTAGGATTTGCTTTTAGATATTAAAAAAATCAATTATCTTAATCTCGTGTTTATACGTAACTTGTTTAAAATGTTATGTATAACAAAGTTTAACCAGATTTGTGTGTTTTGTTTTATGTAGTAATTTTAATCCTTCATTCTGTATGTGATCTTAGAAGTGAAGAAACTTAAATTATTGGAATGTTCCGGCTTCTTTGAATCCTTGAAGTCACAATAGATTTCTTTGATTGGAAAATCCAAAGTAAATCTAAAATACAATCAGGCTAACTAAAATCGAACACTAAATTTGTAGTGGACGAAACCAAAAAATGTTTATTACTAGGTGAATTACTTTTTTAACGTTTTAGCATGAATGTGGAGTTGGGTGTAAAATGGTGTTGGTTCGTTTTTGTATTGCTATTAAGCTTGGGCTTATCTGCACAAGAAACTATTACATTTGATAGCGGTTCTTTTGATTTATTAATCAAAGCAAATTACAATGGGGTCAATGCAGTGACGAAAGTTCCTTCAAATCCAAATGGCGTATCTTTAGATTTTAGTGATGTTTCAAAACCTCAACTACATTTTAGATTGCAAAATATAAATTGGAATGACTTAGAAGGCGCAGCACTTATCATTAAGTCAAATTGGGTCAATTGTTCTTCAGGAATAAAGAATAATACAGATCGAAATACCGTCCTTAAAAAAAGTGCTCACAAAAGGAATATTCTCTTTACCCCATTATCAAATGGTAAACAAACTATAACTGTTAAATACGCCGTCCTCAAATCAGGTGAGGATGAAAATGCTTTACAACCAATAGGTGAAATTGTTGAAGATGTTTTTATCAAAGGACTGAAAACAGATGAAGTCAAAGAAGTGGTTACCAAACCTGATATAGATCCGATTGGAAACAAACCCTTTGGTGTAACCATGGAGCCCGATAATGGCACCCCTAACACAAACAAAGTGGTGCCATGGCCAGTCGGGGTAACTAATAATACTTATAGCTTTGGAGAAGGAAAGGTTGATGTCAGGTTTTTTGCGAATAATCAATATTATCCAATTAATGGTCCTTCTTCTATAGATTTTTCAATGAGCACTGATCAACAGATTACACTTCAATTAAGTATTTTGGAGTGGAAGGATCCTGCCAACATCGTTGGAAGAATGGTGATTCGACCAGAGTGGCTCCAAATGAGTGATAATCTGATCCCAATCAACTTCAATGGAATTCAGCTAAAACAAAATGAGACGATAAGAATTCCTATAAAGGTAAAACAAAGCGGTAATGGATACGTCAGAGTTCAGTTTGGTTATCGGACGAATGATGGTACGTTAAAAGGACCAATCGGATCCGGAATCAACAAGGGAATTAGAATCACAGGATTAGATCCTAATGCTAGTTCTAACGCTAGTACATCAAATGACTCGTCATCCTTAACAACTACTCCCGCAACCGAAGGTGATCCCACCTTAGCACTAGAGGATGAAAAAGCCTGGAAACTAGCGAAGGAAGAAAATACGTTCTTAGGTTTCTTAGAGTATTGGAATAAGTACAGAGATATCGGAAAATACAGGAAAGAATGCGCCTCATTAATCAATAAAATTGATATTGACTACGAATTTCTAGAGCAAAAGGAAACCGATGAAGGAAAGGAATACTTGATTAACTTAAATAACATTCAACAATTCTCTATTGATACAACTGGCAATAGCGATGGTTTGATTACTGAAATAATTGATAAAGATAATATTAGAGCAATCGTCACGGATGGAAAAAAACACGTTTTAAGAGTTATCGCACAATTTAGAAGAAGTCTTGATATTGAATTAGATCCTAAGTCTGTAGTGCTGAAGGCAGAGTTTGAAGAAGGGGAAAATGGAATTATTAAATTCATGATTTCCGGTGGTAAAAAACCGTACTACTTAAGTATTGTAGATGCCAATACTAAAGCTAAAGTATGTGATATAGGACGAGCAAATCTTAAAGAAAATGTATTAAACAAAAATAGCATTTATAAAAATTGTCTAATTCAATTGGACGGACAATATAAAATTGCAGTAAAGGACCTGAGAAAAACAGAACGTGTAGTATCAGAAAATTCCTTCTTACTAAAATCGTCAGATAATAAAGGGATATTAAGTTATATATGGGTATTTTTTTTACTTTTGTTAGTGCCGATTGGAATTATAATTAAGAAAAATCTGTAAGTTATACGATATTATATAGATAAATTTTTATTTTAGATTTAAGCAATACTAGAAACGCACAACTTGAATAATTTATTGAAAATTACGGCACTAGAAAAATCAACTCTTATCAGTAAGGGCCTGATCTTCTTTTTTGTCCTCCTTTTAATGGGGATGCCCTTCGTTTCCTACGCTCAAACTGTAACATTTGATGAAGGTTCTGCAGAAGTTAAATTCAGAACAAATATTGTTACAAAATCAGGAAGTCACCAGTACTTTACCACAAAGAAGAATCCTGTCTTAGACTTCACTGGAGTAGAAAATCCAGCCATCTACGTGGTTATTGTTAATGTCAAATGGAAAAAAGAGTTTCAAGAGAAACAAGGATACTATTTCGTTTCAAAAAATGAATGGATCAATGAAAACAAAGGAATTCTAGAAAAAGCCACTAAGAAAAACATTAAAACTAAAAGTAAAGGTAAACGAACGATTAACTTTATTCCTAAGTCAAACGGTGAAACCTCTATTTCAGTAGATTTTGGAATCATGACTCCTGATCTAGATGGCAATATTGATGCAGTTAAAAAGATTGCAGGGAAAACAATCACCAAAAGTTTTACCCTAAAAGGACTAGGAGAAAAACAAGTCGCAATAAAAACAGACAAAACCAAAAGCGGAGACCCTCATGATGGAAATCCTTCTAAAGTAGATCCGAAATCAGAACCCCAAACGAAGTCGACAGTTCCACAAACAGTCATACCTGACAATGTGACTAATACTCCTGTGACTACGCCAGATAATCCATCAACTCTTGTAAATAGTACTAATACGACTGAAAACGTTGTTTCTTCTTCGCCAGCCCCTAAAAAGACCATAAAGGCTGAAGAGAAAGAGGAAGACAAGTTTTGGAAAAAAGTGAAAGAGGCTAGCTCTTATACTATGTACAAAAAGTACATGACCCGATTTCCTAATGGTAGTCACAGATCTGCTGCCGAAAGTGGGATTAAGAATACGGATATCAAATACAAATTTAAAGAGCAACGGGAAGAAACTTCTGGCGATTATATCTATAAAATAGAATTAGATGATGTCGAAACTCCAGAAATTGTAGAAAACTACAACCCTGATAATCTGGAAGCCTACCTACTCAACAAAATGCTTACCGTTACCATCAAAACTTCTGGTAAACAGGAAATCTCAGTAGTGGATGACTACGGCAGAAAGGTGACCATCCCAATGAACCCTGAGTTTAGCATCCTTAATGCTAAATTTTATGATGAAGGAGAGTTTATTAAGTATGAGATCTGGGGCGGAACTGCACCTTACTATCTTAGAGTAGTAGATGCGGATACTGATAGGAGAATGTGCGCAAACCATGTGGTAAAGGGAAAACTGGAGAACGGAAGAACACTAGGACAAATTTCAAAAGAAGATCTCGCCACTGTCATTTGTGATCTCAATGGTACTTACAAATTTGAGGTGCTGGATCGCAGAAAAACTGAAGTCTCTTACTATGAGGATGAGTTTATCCTAACAGGAAGGTCCAATGCACTTACCTACTGGATATTACTGGGAATGGTGTTACTACCTATTTTAGCGTTCGGCGCATTTTTCTATGATAAGAAAAGAAAGGAAAAAGAACGCGAAGAATTCTTCAAAAAGCATGATCGAAGAAATAAAACTATTGACAGAAATACTGCACCTCCTAAAACTAGCAACGGGATTAAAGAAACTCCGATTAAGAATGAAGTACCTCCTGTTCAACCAATAAACCCCATAAAGGAAGAAGCTGTTAAAGAAGATTTGGTGGTTTCCGATACTACTGAAAGTGAAGCGCAAAGTGTAACTGCAATTCCTGAAAAGAAAAACAAGACAAAAATAAATGTAATCAGTAGAAAAGAGGGCGCACAGCAAACTGAAGAAGCACTCGTGTTTGACGAAAGTAATTATTCTCCTATTGATTTAACGCGTATTTGGCCAGACTCCGCAATAACAGACTTATACCTATCTCGTAATACTATTAGTGCTATTGATGAGTTTATTCGCAAGGAAAACCGCGAGGGCATTGATGAAGATGTCAATCAAGTTCCTGAAGTCGGAGGATTCTTGCTCGGCAACTATGAACAAGATAGTAATGGTCTATATAAAATATTCCTTGAAAAATTCGTTCCAATTACTCCTGAACAAAACGATGTATATAAAGTTGAATTTGGTGTTGAAGCATGGGTAGAACTTGATAATGTAAAAGATCAAAATCCAGACTATATGCTGCTTGGATGGTTTCATACGCACCCAGGACATAGTTTGTTCCTTTCTCAACCTGACTTGAAAATACATCAAGGCTTCTTCAAACACAATTTTCAAGTGGCAATGGAAATTGATACGCTAACTGAAAACCTTGATACTGGTTTCTTCGTAAGAACAAAAGATGGAGTTATTAACAACACTCGTGATTTAGTAGAAGGCGAAGAATGGGACAGCTGGGTTGAAATCGAAAAGTTCCTAAGGAAAAAGAAAGCCTAATACAATAATCTGCAAGACTAAGCAATGGCAATTCGAATAAAGAAACATATAGGGAGACAAAAAAAACGTTTAGAAGAAAACCTTCTGCTCAACGATAGGTATATTCAGGTAGACTTAAACTCCTATGTGCCAAGCTCATTGGTCCAAAACGTTTTTATCCTCGATGATTGTGTCTCATCTATACTTTCTTGGGTAGAACAAAGTAAAAGACTAAAACCTGTTCCTGAAGTAGGTGGGTTTTTACTAGGAAAATTTGAAGAAATACTACCTAATAGTTTTAACATAAGTCTTGAAATGTTTATTCCTTCTAAAGATGTTGCTTATAACAGCCCAACAATCCTCGAATTTGGGACAAAGGTGATGATGCAACTAGATGAACAAATGGATAAATTTCCTGATTTAGATTTGATGGGCTGGTTTCACACACATCCCGGACATACACCATTTCTCTCTGGCCTAGATCAGCAATTACATGAAGGCTTTTTTAAAAAACCTTATCAAATTGCACTTGTACTCGATTCACTGACTAAGGATTTTGACACTGGTTTCTTTACTAGAAAACATGATGGTGTCACTAGCAATAAAGTAGATTTTAGTGATTGGGTTTTATGGAAAAAATTGCTAGCAAATAACTAATGTTAAACTCTATGAGATTTTTATTATACACTAAAATTGTCATTCTTACATTTCTCATAGGTATCGGAGGAATACTTCAGGCACAGGACGATACCGATGATGGGGTTAAATTTGATATTAAAGCAATAAAACTAAATAAAGAAACAAGAACGCTGGATATAGATCTCTATGCCGTTCAAAACAATAGACCGATAAAGTTAGATGCCACTAATATTACAATAGAAGAAATAAAAAACAAAATATATAAAGATTTTACGGATTATATCTCTGACATTAAGTCAATGGAAGAGATAGTTACAGAAGTCAATGATCAAGTTTCCATCTTGTTCCTGATTGACCTGAGTGGTAGTATGAGAGGCGAGAAAGTAGAAACTGCGAAAACAGCCATCAGAAACACCCTCAAAAATACTAAGTTCCCACCAGGGACAAATGTGTTTCTCTCTACCTTCCATGATGATGTGATGCCTTCAGTTTCTCAAAGTTGGGAAGTCAATGGTGAAAATCTAGAAGAACTGCTAGCCAGAGAAGTGAAAATCGACCAATTCCCCTACGGTAAAGAGACTGACCTTTACAGAGCCATGATCTCTAAAATTGATGAGTTTAGTCCTAGAATTGGAAAAAAAGCGATTATTCTTCTTAGTGATGGAGAAAACTCAATAAAAACGCCTAAAGGCAAGTGGAATTTCATTTATGATCCTTCCAATCCCGATAGAATTGAACCCTTTACAGCAGAAGATGTCTATAACAAATTGGCTCAAGTCGATAGTTCGTTCCTCATTTTTCCTGTAGGACTAGGAAATGAAGTGGATGTTCCTTTTCTAAACCAAATTGTCGACATTACACCAGATACCATGGACGCGGCTAGTTTTGCAGATTCCCCAGCACAATTGGACGCTTTATTTACTAGTGTAGTTTCAGAGTTTGCAGCCAACTATAAAATAAAAGTCCAACCACCACCAGACAGAGCGATCTTCAACGGAAGTGTTCGAAATTTAGCTGTAATCTGGAAAGAAACTGGTAAACAAGCAGAAAGATCTTATCAATTCGGTACTCAGAATGCGCCTATAGATCTACGTTCCAAGCCACCAACTCCACTAATTCACTGGATCAATTTGTTCCTAGGAGGACTGATAGTCGTTTTTGGCGTCTTGGCTATACTGGTACTCATTGTACCGTATTTCAGGAAAAAGAACTTCAGAGAGAAATATGTAAAAAAATACACGAAAGAAGGAAATCTCAAAAAATCTGACCCCATAACACTCGAACCATTCGAAACCGGAGACTGGGTAGTCGATTGTTGTAAAACAATGATGGACCTAGATACTTGGGAACACAATGGAAATCAGTGCGTCAATTATCCCGGATGCCTTAATGACGCTAAACCTTGTGAAGGTAGGGGAGGAAACACAGGACACGAAAAATTCTTCTCTCAAAAAGGAATCTATAGGAAATTAAATTGGTTCTGGTTCGGAGCACTTGGTGGTTTGATTGCCTGGTTCTTCTATGCCATTTTCCAAAATATTGATATGAGTTGGTTTGCCAATGGATTAGATAAAATCGTAAATACTTCTCTAGTTAAGTCTCCTTTAGTTGGACTTGGTGCTTTCGAAAATATTAGTCAGAATATGGACACCCTGAGCTATCAGTTATTAGATGGTATCGGACTCGGATTTGGCCTTTGTTTTAGTCTCGCATTAGTAGAAGAAATGGGACAAGCCAGAAAAATCTCTCTAGGAAGAATTCTACTAAGAACCTTCTTGGGAATGCTATTAGCTCTAGTCGTTTTTTCTATTGGTTTCTTCCTCCAGTATTCTATACTCCCAAGTGCCTACATCACAGGATTATTGACCTGGGTAGTCTTTGGACTAGTCATCGGTGTAGTATTGTCTGTAAAATCTACTATATACCTTGGAAAAGGAATACTTGGTGGCTTAATCGCAGGGTTTGTAGCATTTCATTTATACTATGGGGTAACAACCTTAGACCATGACCTCTGGCCATTGGCAAAATTAGTAGGGTTTATCCTGTTGGGTGGTATTCTAGGAGTCATAATTGTAGCTGTAGTTAGCAGATATGAAGACTTTGAACTGGAATATGTTGAACCCGCTAAATATAGAAAAATCAACCCAATCAGTAAATGGCTCAAAGCAGGAATGGATATTTTCTTAGGTACAGACAGTAGTTGCTATGTTTATGTAAGTTGGAACGATCCAGCAGTTCAACCACAGCACGCACTATTGAGTTATAACACTAAGAAAAATTTGGTTTTTATCGAACCTCAAGCCGAAACACTTATCAATAATAAAGTCATTCCACTCGATGCAAAAACCGAGCTGCAAGATGGCGACCTAATTCAACCAGGGCGAAACAGTGTGACTAGAATGAGATTCAAGGTGAAAAAACCACCTAGTCGTTCTGGCGGGTCTTCCTCTTCAGGTAATGGCACTGCTAAAAATGTTAACCCATTTAAGAAGCAGCCAGAAAAGCGAAAAATGAAAATTACCAAGAGAGAGGATTAAATTCTGTTGAATTTATTATGTCTTATTATGATAGAATAAATTAATAGTATATTTTTGTGTAGCGAAAATTATATGAAACAAATTTATTTCCTTATTAGTGTATTTGTAAGCCTGTATTCAGTTGATTCTTCAGCCCAATGCAGCGGAGTAACCAACTCTAACTGTACAGTGAAGAGTGTCTCTGCTATTGATGTTGGCTGGCAAGCCTTAACAGTAACCCCTGATATCGGATATCATGTCCAATATAAAACAGACTCAGAACCTTTCTTTTCTAAGACCGCTTCTAAATTCGGAGCACCATGGATCAATGAAGTTAGGTACAGGTCTGCAACTGGTATTACTGAGGGCTATGAGATTGCTGGCCCTTCTGGCATGGATCTGGATTGCTACGAAATATGGCCTTTTCAAGCAAGCCAAGATATTCCACCTCCTCAAAATATAATACAACAATTGTCTGGTACATTTGTAGGTGCTGCTTCATCATACTACTTTGATGCGAATTGGTATAACTATAGCTTTCAAGCAGTAGGTGGTGCACTAGCGCTAATCTACAATGCTGATGATTGCAATTGCCCAGGTACGACTGAGGTCATTCAATATATCCAATTTGGAGTAAATTATGCTTCTAAACCTGCTATTCAGGGAGTGTTACCAACTGTTGTAGCTACTCCAACTCCATTACCAATTGCAGGTGAATCTCTTGCCTTAATTGGTTCCGGTGATACTCCAGATGACTATTCTTGGCAGTTTTCTGCGGTGGTTACTGATGGAGATATCAATGATAATCAAACAATTGTCTCAATCGAAAACCAAAGTATAGATACCATCAGTTTAAAACATCTCTTCGGATGTACTGCTTATAATTTTAGAATAAGACCAATTTCTGCGTGTGGAACTGGTTCTTTTGGCTCATGGGATACAACATCCACCTGCCAGACACTTAGTAATGTCAGCCCTGGGTCTATATTCACTCCTGGAGGTGCACCCTGTTCTAATATCACTATTTGTACTGGAGATTCTACAGGATTTGATTGTATTACAGAATTTAAAGATCATAATAATATACTGGACTCTTGTATTGATGTAACCTATTTTATCACTCGAAATGATACTATAGTAAACTTCTATTTCAATCCGACTGATCTCAACCTCGACATACCTAATTTGCCAGAGGGAATTTATGAGATTAATGTAATTGGACATAACCAAACAATAACTAATTATGGTATTGATAATGATATTAATAACGTACTATCCTCAGGTTGCATTAATACATTATTTAGTCCCGTCTCTTTAAAAATATATGACACCCCTACAATTACCAATACCCAATTAACTAAACCTTCAACTTGTAATGGAACTGATGGGGAAATCTTTGTAACGACTAGTTCTAGTATTGGTACTTATAAATATAGACTAATAAATACAAGCATTCCAGAACAATCAACAGGTCAATTCTCGGGTCTAAGTGCAAATACTTATGTAATGGAAATTAGAGTCCTCGAAGCACCTTTTTGCGTAGTAACAGAGACTTTTGATATATTCGATCCAGGAAGCCCAATACTTAGTATTGCTACAAGCGGTCCAGTTTGTAAGAATGACTCCGCTACTGTTGATTTAACAGTTTCTGGTACTAGTGGCCCTTTTGTTTATATTTGGAGTAATGGCGCTACCACTGAAGACGTTATATTACCAGACGGCAGCTATACCGTTACCGTTTCTAATCCAGCAACTAATTGTCCAAGTACTGCCTCGGTAACAATCACAGAACCTGCAGTTGCACTCAGCGCTTTAGTATTGAATGTTTCAGATGTACTCTGTTTCGGACAAAGTAATGGTGAAGCCACTGCTGCAGGAAATGGAGGAGTGCCGCCTTACAGTTATATTTGGAGTAATGGTGAAACCAATGCCACAACTACAGGCTTAACACCCGGAGCATATTCCTTTACTGTAACTGATGACAATGGATGCACAGATGCATTCAGTATTAATATTAATGGTGCACCACTTTTATACTTCGATTTTGTGTCAACAGATACCATCAAATGTTTTGGAGATTGCACGGCAAATTTGTCTGCATCTGTTAGTGGTGGAACACCTCCCTATATTTACCACTGGAGCAATAATCAATTTGGTCCAACGATTAACAATGTATGTGCAGGTACGTATACCATTTCTGTTACTGATATTAATAATTGTCAGATTGTAGATTCTGTAGTCGTCTATCAAAACACTAAACCAAACCATATTTTAACCTTAACGAATCCTTTATGCACTGGTGATAATAATGGATCGGTTGCAATAAGCGTTAGCGGAGGAACACCGCCATATATGTATTTCTGGCCACCAAATCAAAGTAGTACACCAATACCTTCAGCTTCCCAATTACCCGCTGGGCAGTATTTCTTTACTGTGATAGATGATTTAAACTGTCAGGTAGCAGATAGTAGCTTTAAGCTGGTCGACCCAACGCCAATAGTCACCTTTATAACAGGAGAATCTCTTATCTGTGAAACGGACACCACATTGCTGGTGGCTTCTGCAATTGGGGGGAATTGTACCAATTTTACCTTTGACTGGGGAACTACACAAGCCCCAGATATAATGGTTAGCCCTATTGTCGATAATACAGTCTACTTCGTTACTGCAACAGATTGCAATGGATGTTTGTCAGATACGTCCTTCGTTATGAACATTGAGGAATTCCCTAGGAATTTACAAGATACAATTGAAATTACAGTAGACAATGGCGACCCGTTTACGATTGATTTAGATAGTTACTTTGATCAAGATTCCGAATACATCTGGTATGCTGATTATGTTTCTGATCTGATCGCAACAGCTGATAAGGATACCATAGGGACCACTTCAGATGAGCTAAACGACGAATTTGTCCTTATCGCTGAAGAATTTGATGTAGTACGTGTCGTTACTTATGAAATTGTTGCCTATAGTGAATTAGGTAATTGTGAAGGAGAATCATTAGTTATCATTATTAAATTAAACCCATTTGGAGATTTAGTTGAGGAGGTAATTGCTGACATTATTACGCCTAACGGTGATGGAAGAAACGACGACTTTTTAGTTCGGTTTGTAAATGAAGAATATCAGGATGCAGTGATTCGAATTTATAATAGATCTGGCGCTCAGGTATTCGAAGGAACTGTAGGAGATTCTGATAATTCATGGAACGGTACATTTAACAATACAGGAGAAAAATTACCAAATGGAACATACTGGTACACAATAATTGATGAAAACAATATTTTGAGAAAAGGAGCCGTGACAATGATTGGCTCAAACTAAATGTTAATATCTTCAGGAGAAAAGTATTCTTTTAATAAAACGAAAATTAATACTTAATCCCATTAAACGCTTAATCATTAAAGAATGAGACATTTCACGATTTTAATTTTATTCATTTTCTACCTTACATTTGACAGTAATGCCCAATGTCCAGATGTTACAGCTGTAATGGGTACCGTTCAAAGTACTACTTCAGTTAGTGTAGATTGGACACCACCTCCATCAGGAATTTTTGATCCAGAAGGCTATCATATCTTCTACAGAAAAGTTGGAGATCCAAGCTATAGTACAGCCACTCAACATAAAGCCCCATGGATTAATGAAATTAAGTATAGAGGTGCAAATGAAGGATTCGAAATTATCGGTCCTGATGAACTCGACTTAAACTGTTATAAAGTGCAACTATTCCGTGCTAATGGTTTTAGAACAGCTGGAAACAATGGGATTAGAGATTTATCAGGAAGATTTACTCAAATAAATGCTAATAACAACTACTTTGAAGCAATATGGGATTCTGAGAACTTTGATAACGGAGGTGGTTATATTGCCTTGTATTATGAAGGAAATTCTTGTGATTGTCCTAGAGAAGATTTCTTGGTAGAATTTCTTTCCTATGGAAACCCCGCGAGTCCTGATACAATGGCAGCAACCGTTCACCCTATTCTAGATAATGCCATAATTCAAACAACATCAGCCACAAATAGTAACTTCAGTTCGATTGGGTTGACTGATTTCGACCCAGGTGATACTCCTAATGACTTCTCATGGCAAGAAATGGTACATACGCCTAGTTCAACTAATTTAGGTCAAGTTGTGTATCCCAAATTGGCAGGAAGTAATGATCTGATTACTATAGAGGATCTTGTCCCATGTACAGAGTATGAATTTTTCATAAGGTCCGATTGTGGTGGAACTAATATTGGTGGTATTGTAGGAAATAGCGCTACATATACAACTGAAAATTCTATTAAAGATGCTGCCTTTTTTGAAAATGGTACTACTCTTATTACTGAATTAAAAATATGCGAGGGCGTTAACCCAAACTTTATTGCTGATGTTGATTTTCAAACTGTTTTACCTGACAATTCTTGTTCAATTCAAACAACTTATTTCATCACAACTCCTGCTGGAATCATAGAAAATAGCTTCCCATCTGTATCAGCAGTTAATGGTGCCATTCAATCTTTACCAGATAATCCGTATTTAATTCAGGCCATTGGACATCATGATATTTTGAGTGGTACTGGTGCTGGTAATGATATTAATAATGTTAGCTCTACAAGCTGCTTAAGAATTTCTTCATTCCCAATTGATCTTAAGGTTTTCAATATCCCCACAATTACTACTACTCCTACCGTAAATCCCTCTCAATGTGGAAGCAGTACTGGATCAATCACAGTGAATATTACCGGAGATAATCCTGCATTGGGAACAATGAGTTATAAATTGAATACTAACCCTTGGAGTACCAATTCGATTTTTACGAATTTGCCTGCTGGTATTAATACAATATTAGTACAATATACAGATGCAGTTGGGAATCTTAACCCAAACAATTGCTTCGCCTCAACAACAATTATCTTAACTGATCCAAGTGGTCCAGTTGTAGCAACTTCTCCTTCTCCTGTTTCCTGTAATGGAGGCAACGATGGTGGAATTGTTCTCAACCCTCCAGGTGGAGCTAATTATAGTTATGTTTGGTCTAACGGTGCAATGACTCAAAATGTCGGTAATCTTACTGCAGGCAATTATGCCGTTACTATCACTGATGGAAATACAAATTGTACCTCAGTCATTCCAATAATCACAGTAACTGAACCAACTGCAATCTCCATTACTATTTCCAATCTGGTCGATCCAAGTTGTAACGGCGGAAATGATGGTTCTGCCACAACCTCAGCCGCAGGTGGAAGCCCAAATTATTCCTACACTTGGTCTTCCGGAGCAACCTCCGCAACGGCTAATGACCTCGTACCTGGAACAAATAGTGTTACCGTAGTCGATATCAATGGTTGTTCTTCGATTCAGACTTTTACTTTAGGTAATCCGCCTGCAATTAATATATCTGCCATCCAAGATAGCCCAGTCGTTTGTAATGGGGAAGCCAATGGCTCAGCAACTATTACAGCAAATGGCGGAACCCCCGCTTATACTTACTTATGGGATAACGGAGAAACCGCTGTGACAGCCATCCTATTGACTGCAGGAAATCATAGCTATACCGTAACAGATGGTAATGGTTGCACAAATATTGGAAGCGTAACAATCAGTGAACCTGATATGCTTGGTTCAAATATGCCAGTAACTACAAATATAAGTTGTAATGGCGAAAACGATGGTGAAGCAACAATCTCAGCAACTGGTGGTAATCAGCCATACACTTATGAATGGAGTAATGGCGAAACTACTATCAAAGCACTTAGCTTGCCAGTAGGAACTTCAAGCTATACAGTTACTGATGATAAAGGGTGTACATTTGTAAGCTCTGTTAGCATCACAGAGCCAGACTTACTAAGTGCGACAGCAGCAGTCGACCAAAATGTATCGTGCAACGGCCTGATGGATGGAGTTGGAACAATTTCAGAAACTGGAGGTACAGGACCTTATACCTATGTTTGGGGGTCTACACCACAAACACAAACAGTTTCCAATTTAGCTGCGGGGTCAACCATCTTTGCTGTAATTGATGCCAACGGTTGTGTTTCAACAGGAACAATTTTTATTAGTCAACCAGCAATTTTAACAAACGCGATCAGCAATGTGCAAGGTGTCTTATGTTTCAACAGTAGTGACGGAACAGCTGAGGCGACACCAAATGGTGGTACCGCTCCATACAGCTACTTGTGGGATACTGGAGAAACTACAGCAGTAGCAAATCAACTTGGCCCTGGTGTCCATTCCTTAACCATCACAGATAATAAGGGTTGTGTGATTGTAGAAAACAATATTCTAATTAACAATGCACAAGTTTATGTAGCTTCAACAACAGCTCAAGAAGTGCTTTGCTTTAGTTTTTCAGATGGTACTGCAACTGTAAGCCCAATAGCTCCTGGTACTACAGTAGCTTGGGATGCCGCTGCAGGTAATCAAACAACTCCCACCGCAGTTGGATTATCAGCAGGGACGTACAATGTAACTATCACTAATAGTAACGGTTGTTCCGCTACTGCCTCAGCATTGATAAATGAGCCTGATGAAGTCACGATCTCCTTCCCGGGCATCAATACAGTATCTTGTATCGGTATTGATGAAACACTAACTGCAAATGCTACTGGTGGCGCTGGAAGTACGCCAAGTGACTATACTTATATATGGAGCAATACAACTCAAGGAAATGCTGCAACTATTGCTATAAACAGTACCGCTGTTAGCTTTAGTGTTACGGCAACAGATTCAAATGGATGTGTAGGCGAAACCACGAACACAATAACTGGATTAAATCCTCCTGTTATGAGTGCAATTGATCCTATTACTATCGGTGAGGACGATGAGTTATCGATCAATTTAGACGACTATGTAACAAATGACAGTTTCGATTATGAATGGAATAGAACCTATTTAAGCGGAAATTGCAGTGCTCAAAATCAAAGTTCAGGTCAAACTTCTGATGAATTGACAGAACAGTTTTCTGTTGACAATCAAAATACGACAGGTCAGGCGACCTATTCAATTGTACCTTATCTTCAGTTAAACTCCGGTCAACAATGTGTTGGTGATTCGGTCTCTTTTGAAGTCATAATACTTCCAAGTGGAGAAACAGCGACCTTCTTTATTCCTGATGTTTACATAAAAAGCCTTGATCAAAGTGGTTGGGATATACAAGTATCAGATACTGACAATAGTGTTGGAGATTTCAACCTACAGGTATTTAATAGAAGTGGTGCCAAAGTGCATGAAGGCACTTTAGCAACTGCATGGACAGCAGCCGATGTGCAGGATGGGGTTTATTACTATATTATTAGTGATGGAACAACAAAAGTAAAAACTGGTTCTGTACTGGTTCAACAATAATTTTAAAGCTGTTATTAATTTAAATGATCATGAAAAAGATAATTAAAAATATAATCGCACTAAGTTGTTTTGTTATTGTTGGATCGATGACAACAATCAATGCGCAACAAATTCCGGTATTAAATCAATACCTCTATGAATCCAAAATGTACAATCCAGCTTCAATTGGTGGGGAAACTGGATGGGATGCTTTTCTAAATTATCGAAAGCATTGGCTTGGGTTTGATGACGCACCAGTATCTCAGTTGATTAGTGTAAGCGGTAGCCCTTTTAAGAAAAACAATAAAATGGGTGTTGGACTATTCATTGAAAATGACCAAGCCAATAAGTTCGTTTCTAATCTTAGAGCGCATCTTCAGTATGCCTATCATATACTGCTAACTCCTGAACATGATTTCTCTCTTGGTTTAGCTGCTGGAATTGCCAACAGACAATTTCGATACACTGAAAGTATGATTGCGAATCCAGAAAATCTTTGGGCGTTAGATGATAACTCGTTTATGCGCTTTGATGCAGGTTTTGGTTTCAATTATAAATATACTTCAGAGAAGATAATCTTTAAGCTGGGAACTGCCATCCAACAATTACCTACTCTGCTTACAGACTTCAAGGTGAAACCCAATTCAATTAGCACCACTCCTAACTATGATGTGAATTCTCATATCTTAAGTAACATCAGTGTGCGTGTTAATGCTGGAAATGTTGGAATCGAGCCAGTAATACTCTACCGAAGTGCCATCGGAAGTGTCGGGGGAGGAGAAATCGAGCTAGGAGCAAAATTGAGTTACATGGGTTTCGACAAAACGGATAAAATCTGGGTCGGTGGTGCTATGCGTACCAACAATGCAGGATTCCATATGTCAGTAGGCGTTATTCCGCAAAGAAACTTTAATATCTTTGGTTCTTATGAAGTCAACAGCATACTTGGATCTTCCTTCGAAGTAGGAGTCGGATTTATGTTCGGACGCCCGCAAACAGCCGAAGAGTTAGAAGCGAAACAAAACAGACAAGAGGAGTTAGCTTTGCTCCAATCTCAAAAAGAGGAAGAAGCACTTAAGAAGAAAGAATTACAGGAACAAGAACGCCTCAAAAAAGAAAAAGAGCGCCAGGAAGAAGAAGCTAGAAAAGCTGCACTTAGAGAACAAGAAGCTATTGCTGAAGCAAAACGTAAAGCAGAAGCCGACTCCAAAAAAGCTGCCGAAGAAGAAGCAGCTAGAATCGCAAGAGAGGAAACTGACGCCAAAAAAGCAGCAGAAAAAGAACGACTGAGAAAAGAGAAGGAAGCCGCTGCCATTGCTAAAGAAAAAGCAGACGCAGAAGCTAGAAAAATCGCCGAAGCTAAAGAGAAATCAGAGGCGGAGATCAGAAAAGCTAAAGCTGAAAAAGACAAAGCGGAAGCCGAGGCCAAAAAAGCCATCGCTGATAAGGAAAAAGCAGAAGCTGAGGCTAGAAAAGCCATCGCTCTAAAAGAAAAAGCAGAAGCGGATGCCAAAAAAGCGGCTGAAGATAAAGCTAAAGCTGAAGCAAAGGCTAAGAGCGCAGCAGAAGCTAAAGCAACAAAAGAAGCAGAGGAAAAAGCACGTAAAGAGGCAGAAGAATTAGCGAGAAAAGAAAGAGAAGCTAAAGAAGCAGAAGCAAAAGCAGACCCTTGCTCTGATGTCGATACAAATGTGCCCGACTGGATTCGACCTAATGGACTACAGGAATTACTTGACAAACGCAATGTCTCCAATGATTTCTCGAAAGCAGATTATAAGTCAACTAACTCCATTGTAAACATTGTCTACACTTATTCTGATGAAACAGATAAGTACGTAGTCAATAACAATATGAAAAAATGGGTGTCTGAAATGACGGATATCATTATGGATGCAGTGGATCAATGTAAAACACCACGATTGAAGGATAATATTAATTCTATCATTATTACTAGTGAATTGTTAGACTCTAAAGATGACCTTTCTTTTGAAGCAGAAACTGGATATGATGGAGAATTTGGCCCATCAATTAACCTTACTTATAAGTCCGATGGTAAACTGACGACTAAAAAGATCGTTACTGGTTCTATAACTAATGAAGAACTAGCATTGATCAAAATGGTTGGCATTAGAGATGCGTTGATCGAATCATTAGTCGCACAAGGAAAAACAATAACTAAATCTAATGTTAGTATGGTAATCGTTCCTGGTATGGAGGATAATGACTACTTGAGAACAACAAAAGTCAGTATCAATCTTGAAAAAGCTGGAAATTAAAAATTGATTAAGTATCCGATAACTTATGTTGTCGGATATTTCCAATACATATAGAATACAAATGGTACCAAACAAACAACACCTTATCACCTTTTCTTTGCTTCTTGCAATGCTTTTAATAAGTATAGGCGAAGTTTGGGGACAACAGACAACCATTTTTAATCAATATGTCTATAATAATTTTTTAATCAATCCTGCTAAGGCTGGAAGTGTTGACGTAGACGAACACCGAATCGCCCTAGGCTACAGAACACAGTGGCTAGGCTTTGGTAGTGATCGCCCAACAGCAATTCTTGCGGCTTATGATGGTACACCTTTCGCTTTCGGACAATCTAATGGTACCCAACTCGGAATCGGATTGACTGTTATGAATGATCAGGCGCATGTCGTCAATAGAACCTACGCAAGTCTTAACATTGCAGGGCATGTCCTACTAGGACCTAACCTTAAATTATCAGCTGGTATAAGAGCTGGAGGATTGAACAACAGTTACGACTTCACAGGCAGAGAGATTCCCGATCCTACTGATCCAATTGTACTAAACAGCAATCAATCTGACTTTGTAATGGACATTGGGGGTGGATTAAATCTAAACTACAAAACACCTACTTTTGAAGCAAATATTGGAGCATCCAGTTATCAGCTTCCTACAGATATTGAGATTTCCGATTCCTTGTCCTTTTTACTGAATACACACATCATTCCTTCAGCGAGAATAAGGTTCAATTTTTCTAAATCTGAAATCAACGGCCAATCATTTTATAAACTGGGTCTTGAACCTGCTATCTCTTACAGAGGTATCCTGAACAGAAATTTGGGTGGTGGGGCATTAGATGCTGGCTTACGAATACACCTCATGGATGCGGCTTGGTTTGGTGGTGGATTTAGATCTAATGGTGCCGGGTACTATGGTTCTGTAGGAGTAAAACCAATGCACAATTTTGAGATTTCAGGTTCATACGAATTCCATGCGCAGCTAGGTACATCATTCGAAATCGGACTGAATTACGCTTTCGGTAGAAAGAAACCCCCAGTTCTAGAAGCTAGAAAAGAACAAAAGGAAATAGACAAAGCAAAAGCAGCCATCGCAAAACAAGAAGCAGAAGAGCTAAAAGCAGCAGCAGCAGAAAGAGAACGTTTGTTTAAAGAAGCAAAAGCAGAAGCAGAACGCAAGCAAAAAGAAGAGGAAGCCGCCGCAAAAGAAGCCGAAAGACTTGCGGAATTAGCCGCCAAGAAAGCTAAGGAGGAGGAAGAACTAGCCGCCAAGAAAGCGAAGGAAGAAGCCGAATTGGCAGCTAAAAAAGCAAAGGAAGAAGCAGCGTTAGCCGCTAAAAAAGCGGAAGAAGAAGCCAAGAAAGCGGAAGAAGAAGCGAAATTAGCAGCCAAGAAAGCGGAAGATCAGGAAAAACTTGCTGCTAAGAAGGCGGCTGAAGAACAAAAAAATGCAGAGGCAAAAGCTAAGGAAGACGCTAGATTGGCAGAGGCAAAAGCTAAAGAAGAGGCCAGAATTGCCGAAGAAAAGCTGAAAGCAGAAGAAAAAGCCGAAAAAGAAGCAGAGCGATTAGCCCTCGCAGCAAAGAAAAAACAGGAAGAAGAAGATGCGTTAGCAGCTAAAAATGCAGAAGCTGATGCTAAAGAAAAAGCACGATTAGCAGAAATTGAGCGAAAGCGTAAAGAAGAAGAAGCCGCCGCGCTAGCAAAAGCCGAAGCAGAAGCTGCGAAAAATGATCCTTGTGCTGCAATTGAAAATAGAAGTGGAATCTTGTTTAGGCAAAATAGAATGCAAGAACGAGCCGACTTGCTAGGACTTGATTTCGACTTTATCAGAGCAGGCCACGAAGAAAAAAATAATTTTCATGTCTTAAACTATGAATACTCTGTCTATCAGGAAGAATATATAACCCTCGATGGTACTAAAAAGCTCATCAATGAAATCGTTGACATTACTAAAGATGCTTTAAATGCATGTAGACTACCTAAAATGGAACCGGATATTCATGAAATTACGCTCTATTTGAAACTTGCTGAAACAAAAGAAGAATTAGATTTTGACTCCGGTTATAGTTACAACGGAGAATTTGGAAGTCCCGCTACTAGCAATTATAGCATGGACGAAAGTTTTGAAACAATAAGCATCGAGCAAGGAGGAATAAGCTTTGAAAAAATGACGATCCTTAAACTAATTGGTCTTCGAAATACCATGACCGCCGCTTTCAAAGAAAAAGGTATTGATATCCCTAATAGTGCCATAAGTATTATGGTAATCACAGGACAAGACGTCGATCAGGAAGAAAGTAAAATTGAAATAATCCTTAAACCTGCAGAATAATAGCACCATTATCGAATGATTAATGTTGATCAGGCCCTACAACTTATCGCAGAACAATCCATTGTTGTAACTTCAGAAATGGTGCCGTTAAACTTGGCTCTCGGTAGAATACTGGCAACACCCATTAACGCAGATCGTGACTTTCCTCCTTATCATAGGATTACTATGGATGGTATTGCAATTCGATTTCAAGACTTCCTTCTAGGAAAAAGACAATTTTCAATTCAAGGCGTTCAAGCTGCTGGTGATGCTCCGCTAACACTGAACAAAGAGCACGCATGTCTAGAAGTAATGACGGGCGCCGTCCTCCCTAAAATGGCAGATACTGTGATTCGTTATGAAGATGTCGAGATTAAGGATAACACAGCAACAATCCTGGTAGATCAATTGAAAGAAGGACAAAACATTCACGGGCAAGGTTCTGATAGAAAACAGGGAACTGAAATCATTCCCCCTGGTACCAAAATCAGAGCGGCAGAAATTGCTATTCTGGCAAGTGTAGGAAAAACAACAGTTGAAGTGAAAACACTGCCACGGATTGCTGTCATTTCTACTGGTGATGAACTAGTCCAGGTTTCACTACAACCGTTACCGCATCAGATCAGACGTTCAAACAGTCATATGCTAGAAGCGGCCCTCAATGAAAATGGATATACGGCGACCTTACACCACCTCAATGATGACAAACAGGAAATCTTGGTCGCACTTCAACAATTGCTTGAAGAAAATGAGGTGATTATATTGAGTGGCGGCGTATCTAAAGGGAAATTTGACTACCTGCCAGATGCACTAGCAGAACTAGGTGTGGGTAAGGTGTTTCATAAAGTAAAACAACGGCCTGGCAAGCCATTTTGGTTTGGTAATTCAACAAAACATAACACGATCATTTTTGCATTACCAGGGAATCCAGTGTCCACCTTTATTTGTGCGCATCACTATGTAATCCCATGGTTGAATAACCAATCTGGGCAACAACAAGGAATTGACTTAAAGTATAAATTAAGCGAAAATGTTCATTTTAAACCGGATTTAACCTATTTTGTTCCAGTAAAACTGGGATTGAGCGGGGAGGAGATTGTAGCGTATCCTTTTAAAGGAAATGGCTCAGGAGATTTTGCAAATTTGGTCCATGCAGATGGGTTTGTGAAGTTACCGAAAGGGGAGATGGTGTACAATAAAGATCAGTTCTACAATTATTATAAATTTTGATTAAACAAACGCTTTGTCACATCAAAAACATACAAAATTAAAACGCCCGCAATTTGGTCAATTCGCAAGAAAAGAATGGGCAATTATTGGTACACCTTGTGGTAATTTAAAACGAATCGCCTTCGGAATGATCAAGCAGTTGTCTCCTCAATACAATATTGGATACATCGACGCTGAGCACAAGGAAACACCTATTGATGAACAAAACCCATTATTCTATGGCGCAGCACAAGTAATTACCAATAAGATCTCTAACTATGGTATTCAATTGCACAAGGAACCCAACAACTTTCAATTTAGACAGTTGTTCAATGATCAGGATCTCGTCCTCGTAAACGGCAATCACTTTAAAGCACAACAGCAAATCGTTGTCATCGATCCGAAAAAAGAGGAGTCGCTCCGCAAAAAGTTAGACCGACTAACTGACGTCCAATGCATTTTAATAGAAGGCGAAGCACCAATACCAGATTACCTCAAACAATACCTTCCCGACCTAAACAACATACCGACTTTCAGTACCAATAACATCGATAAGATCAGCAACTGGCTCAACACACAACTGATAGCCGCCATTCCAGAAATCAATGGTCTGGTGCTTGCAGGGGGAAAAAGTCAACGGATGGGACAAGACAAAACAGGCATCAGTTATCATGGTAAGCCGCAAAGAGAGCATCTGATGGATCTATTGCAGCCTTTCGCAATATCCGTACACCTTTCCTGTAGAAACGATCAACAAGACCAGTTTAAGGCTTTTTCAACACTTCCAGACAAGATGATCGACCTAGGTCCTTTTGGTGCCATCCTCACTGCATTTCAACACAATCCGGAAGCAGCTTGGCTCATAGTGGCAAGCGATTTACCGAATTTGAACAAGGAAGCGATCACTTATTTAATAGAAAATAGAAATCCGTCGAAGCTCGCTACCGCCTTTCATAATGCCGAAACCGGATTTCCAGATCCCTTACTCACCATCTGGGAGCCCAAAAGTTATCCAATGTTATTACAATTCCTAAGCTGGGGCTATAGCTGTCCTCGTAAGGTGTTGATCAACAGTGACATTAATGAAATTCATCCCCCTAATAAACAATGGTTATTGAATGTAAACACACCAGAACAATTAGATCACTATAAGCACAAAACACCATGACAGACATCCAGATCGCCAAAGCAGCCACCATGAAACCCATCACTGAAATCACTAGTGCATTGGGTTTGAAGGAAGACGATTTTATGCAATACGGCAAGTATAAAGCAAAACTAGAGTTATCCCTAATCAAGCAGGATGCCGTAGACAAGAACAACCTGATCCTAGTTTCTGCAATTTCTCCTACACCTGCTGGTGAAGGCAAGACAACCACTTCCATCGGATTGGCACAAGCCATGAATCGCATTGGACTCAGTACTACTGTCGTATTACGCGAGCCTTCGCTAGGACCAGTGTTTGGCATGAAAGGCGGTGCTGCTGGTGGTGGCTACTCACAAGTATTGCCAATGGAAGACATCAATCTCCATTTTACAGGCGATTTTTCTGCTATCGAAAAGGCCAACAACCTCCTTGCTGCCTTAATTGATAACAACATTCAAAGTAAAACCAAATCTATCAATATCGATCCTCGAACGGTAAGCTGGAAACGGGTCATGGACATGAATGATCGCTCCTTGCGTAATGTCGTCGTAGGTCTAGGAGGTACAGGTTCTGGAATCCCTAGAGAAACTGGCTTTGACATTACAGCCGCTTCCGAAATTATGGCAATTCTTTGCTTGGCTACCGACCTCAAAGATCTTAAGAACAGAATCGGTAATATCTTCATCGGATTTAAATTTGACAAAACGCCAGTCTACGCTCGTGATCTTAAAGCGCAAGGCGCAATGACAGCACTACTGAAAGATGCCATCAAGCCGAATCTCGTACAAACACTTGAAGGCACACCCGCTATTATTCATGGTGGGCCGTTCGCAAATATCGCCCAAGGGACCAACTCCGTTCTCGCTACGAAAATGGGCCTCTCGCTTTCTGATTATGTCGTTACGGAAGCCGGTTTTGGCTTTGACCTCGGCGCTGAAAAATTCCTTGATATCAAGTGCCAGTCCGCCAATCTATCTCCTAAGGCAATTGTGCTTGTGGCTACGGTTCGCGCCTTGAAGTATCACGGTGGTGTTGACCTAAAAGAACTAAATGAAAACAACCCGGAAGCGGTTAAACGTGGGTTAGCAAACATGGAGAAACACCTTGAAAACGTACAGCAATTTGGCGTCAAGCCAGTCGTAGCTGTCAATCGCTTCACTTCCGACTCTGACGCTGAAGTAAAGGCTATCGTAGATCGCTGCAAGGCGCTAGGCATTCGTGCAACGCCAATCGATGTATGGGCAAAAGGCGGTGACGGTGCCATCGAATTAGCTGAAATGGTTAAGGAAACCGTTGCAGAATGTACCCAAGCCTTCACGCCGCTCTACGATTGGAGCTGGTCGGTCGAAAAGAAGATCGAAACGATTGCCAAAAAAATCTATGGTGCCCAAGCTATCGACTATACAACTCAAGCAAAGCGGGACTTAAGACGCATCAAAAAACTAGAATTGGAAGGACTGCCGGTCTGTATCGCCAAAACACAAAAATCGCTTTCTGACAATCCTAAATTACTCGGTCGCCCAAAAGATTTTGTAGTCACCGTTCGCCAAATCGACATCGCTGCTGGCGCTGGTTTCCTCATTCCTATCACTGGAGATATCTTGAGAATGCCCGGTCTACCTGCCGTTCCCGCTGCCGAACACATTGATATTGATGAAGATGGCAACATAGAAGGCTTATTCTGATTGGTGTTGTTTTTGGGCGTGCCCGCGAGTATGACATCGCAGCTTACAGCCGCAATCTCATACTCGCGGTCGGGCTATCCGCTCTTATGTGCTCGCTACACTCCGCGCATACCACTCCTATCCCTCACGCGCATCCATTGCTTTAGAAGAAAGGTAGTAGAAACAATTCAGGAATTGTCTGACGTCAAAGCGTTCACCACACTTCCCATTTACACTACACCTCTAAATTATTGTCTACTGATTAGAAGCGTTTGCAACTATGCTATGCCTCAAACAACCTATTATCTGTTTTGATCACAAGGGGGATGCGTGGTGGATAGCAATGATATGAGACGAAGCTACAGGTATGAGAAGCACGAGGGGAGACGGCTGAGGATACGAAGACTAGCACTGAGATTGCTGAACTGCCTGTAGGGAGCCGAATACAAATGGATAGCCGCCTTGAGCCTTGCGAGGAGCCGCCATAAAAAAGCTAATCCAATCATTTCTCCTTGTATTTTGATACTTGATTATCATCGATCCAACACAACCCTTTTAGTCGTCAAAATCCCCTCCGAAGTCTTTATCTCCAACAAGTAAATACCTGCAGCACCATCCAATTCAACTTGAACATTGCTTTTATTCTCCCTAAAGAGCACATCAATCACTTTTCCAGTAGGATCAGTAACATGAACTGAAATCTCATCCTGTGGTTGATCAAACTCAATTGTTACCAACTCATTTGTAGGATTTGGAAAGACTTTTAAAGGCGCAACTGTTGGTATATCATTGTTATTACTCATAGGAGATAAACCATAGATTCTTGAATGTCCTGAATTAAATGGAACGCCATCGTTTTGGGGTGCGCCAATCGCAACTCTGCTACCATCCGAAGAAAGGGAAACAGAGTAACCACAAAAATCCTCGACAGCTTCCCCATCAATATCAGTTAAAATTTGAGTCCAAACGCCTGAAATATTGCTATAGATTTGTACTCGACCAGCCTCAGTACCAATGCTATTATTCTTGGGTGCCTGCCAATTGCAACAGTTTGTCCGTCTGAAGAAAGGGACACAGAGGTTCCAAACTGATCGTGTGATGCTTCTCCATCAATATCTTGTCCTATTTGGACCCAGTTACCATTACTTTCTTGAAAAACTCGGACATGGCCAGAACTAAATCCACCGCCACCATTTGCCCATGCTCCAATCGCTACAATAGTGCCATCAGCAGATAGACTAACACTTTTACCAGAATGATCAGATTGTGCTTCCCCATCAATATCCTGTCCTAGCTGGATCCAGCTACCATTACTTTCTTGAAAGATACGCACATGACCGGATTTAATGCCATTGCCAGCGTTGTAATGCGCACCAATAGCCACACGTGTTCCATCAGAAGATAGGGAAACGGAATGCCCAGACCTATCACCTGCTGCTTCGCCATCGATATCCAGTCCTAGTTGCAACCAAGTGCCATTAACTTCATGAAAAATTCGTACGTGGCCACTACTACTGCCATTCTCATCATTGCCAGTAGCTCCAATAGCCACACGGGTTCCATCTGAAGAAAGGGATATGGATTCACCCGAGAAATCCATTGCTGCTTCGCCCTTAATGTCTTGACCTAGTTGGTACCAATCACCATTAATATCTTCAAAAATTCGTACGTGACCAGAACTCATGCCATTTCCGTCATTATTAGCTGCACCAACTGCAATTCGTTTTCCATCTGAAGAAAGCACTACACAAAGCATGTTATCATTAGGCGCTACACCATCAATGCTCTGTCCAACTTGTGTCCAAATCCCATTGTTTTCTTCAAAAACTCGAGCATGGCCAGTTTTATATCCATTTACACTACTATGATGAGCTGCACCAATAGCAACACGTTTCCCATTCGAAGAAAGAAATACAGATTGACCAGAATTATCACCAGCTGCTTTTCCATTAATATCTTGGCCTATCTGGAATTGAGCAATCAAAGGAGAAAATGTCAGGCAAACAAAAAATAAAATAAGTTGAATACGTTTCATGTTTTAATATTGAATAAGGTTTAGTCTGTCTTTTTGCGGAACAAAATGACATAAATATCTAATCAAAATTTTCTAGTGATCGCAGTATTTTTTCAGAAATGCTCTTAATAGTATATACGAGATTCTGGCTTAATTCGCTGCCTTTTGATCTTTATTATATGTATTTTATTGCTGTATCTGAGCCAGTTTGAAAGAAAGACTAGCTATGGCAACACAAAACTCCTTATTGACATGAAAAATAAAAGTAGATGGAAGCAGATCACATCCGAATGAAGAAATGCTGATGATTATCAATTGCATAATACAAGTGATAGTAAATCAACCCCTTACGTATAAGCCATAGCAATTCATAATAAAGAATTCAAAATTCATAACTGCCCCAATACTAATTCATAATTCCTAATTAAGTTTGTTATGTGAGTGGATTTCCGTAATTTTCCGCCTTATTTTGTATCGGGTCTGCTCAACATTCGCCCCCCGGTTAATAATGTATAAAATGGATTTGAAAAAAATTGCCTTTTATCCGATACTGGTTGTCTTTGGTTTACTCTGTAATTACTCTAGTTCAGCCCAATGTATCGTTACAATGATCAACGCTTCATCTGATACTATTCGTTATTGTCATAATACGATAGCTGATGTCGATACATTTACGAACACTGCGAATCTCGACTCCAATTATTTCTACATCATTGCAAGCCCTGGCAACCTTGTAATTGACACTACCAGTGCCACAAATACCTACGATTTTGAAAATCTAAACGTAGGAGAATATCATGTTTATGGGTTTAATTATTTCGGAAACCTATTTGTTCAGTTGGGAAATAATATAAATACCGTTTTTGCTTCAACATGTTTTCAACTTTCCAATAATTATATCGTAATCTATAATGACGGATCTCCTATTCCAGTAAATGCAGGGACAGATCAAGTCGTCTGCAATAACACCCAATCCACATTAATCGCCACACCACCAACAACAGGAATAGGGAATTGGTCGCCAATTAATACAACTGCGACGATTCAAAATCCCAACCAGTCTACCACTACAGTTACGGGTTTAACCACTGGAGTGAATACGTTTGAATGGACAGTTGAAAATGGCGCATGCTCTGGAATTTTTGCGTTAAAAGATACCATTTCGATTACAGTAGATTCAGTACCAAGTGCCAATGCAGGAGCAGATATCACACTTTGCGGACAAACAAGCTTCGTTTTTGACGGTAATGATTACGGAAATGCAACAGGAATGTGGAATCAGATCGCAGGAGCCTTCGTCAATATCCCCAATCCGCTCGATTCAAATGCGTTGGTACCTACTATCAGCGCAGGTATATACCAATTCGAATGGATGATCAGTAATGGCGCTTGTGTGTCCAGAGATACCGTCACTGTAACAGTAGCAGAACCAACGATTGCTGATGTCGGACCAGATGTTCAAACCTGTTTTGTACCTAGCTTATCCCTCAATGGAAATACACCTTCTTCAGGAGCAGGTCTCTGGACACAGATTTCTGGACCACTAGCCACAATTGCAAATCCTATTGACCCACTCTCAACTGTTTCCGGGTTAGGCGTCGGTTCTTATGATTTTGTGTGGACGGTAAACAATGGAGTCTGTTCTGCTGCGGATACTGTAAATTGGTTGTTGAACCCCCTACCACAAGGTTCTGTGAGCAATGTCAAGCCCGTTTCAGTCGCTGGTGCAATGGATGGAGAAATAGAGGTATGTGTGACTGCGGGAATCCCTCCATTTACAATCTCAATGATTCCAGCTACTGGCATCATTAATTCAGCCACAATTGCGGGTTGTTCCAATGGGTATTTAATTACTAACCTGCCAGGCGGAACCTACGATATTTATATTGCAGATGTGAATAATTGTAGAGATACGATTCAAGACGTAATGGTGTATGAGCCAGATTGTAATTTATTTAACATATCGATAGCGCTTGTAAGTAATATCTCTTGTTTTGGAGCCAATGATGGGCAGATCACAATTGCCACACAAGGAGGTTTATTACCAATAACTTACGAAATAGGAAATGGTGTTCCTCCCGTAACATTAGCAACACATAACCATACTTTTACTAACCTCATGCCAGGTAATTATCCAGTAATAAAGGTCACTGATGCTGCTGGGTGTGTTTCCACCTATCCTTTTAATATTAATGTTGCAGAGCCAGGACAAATACAGTTGGCCGCTATACCAACAGATGTATCTGGTGCCGGAAATACAGATGGAATGATTAATCTCTGTGTGATTGGTGGCGTTTGGCCGTATTCTGTCTCCTTGTCTCCTAATGTAGGAAGTCCCGTAAACCAAGGACAACAATCTTGCAATCTAAACTATCAATTTATCAATCTCCCCGCAGGTGTTTACTCCATTACAGTAACAGATAATTCTGGTTGTGTAAAGGTCTTAAGTAACATTATCGTTTCTAGTCCTGCTTGCACCATGCAAATTGACTCTATTGTGGTAACCAATGTATCTTGTAGTGGAGGCAATGATGGGGCTATTGCTGTCTATGCTTCAGGAGCTAATTTTTACAAGTATTCGTTGGATGGTGGAAGCAATTTTACAAACTTAACGCCTAATAACTTCTATTTTGCTGGTCAATTAAACGCCACAAATTATTCGGTTGTAGTAAGAGATAATGCTTTTTGTCAAACTACTTACGTAAATAATCCAGTATTGATTGCTGATCCCGCTCCGATTACATTTGCATCTACTATTACAGATGCCACAGGTATTGGAAACGATGGAAGTATCTTACTGTGCGTAAATGGTGGCGTCCCTGGATATTCTCTGAGCTATACCTCTACAAACAATGGTGCTGGAACACTCACTTCAATCGCTGGACCTTGTATCGGTAATTATGTGCTTACTAGCTTGTCACCAGATATATTCGACTTCTTTATCGAGGATGCTAACGGTTGTACAGATACCTTACTAAATCAGATTGTAAATGGTGTCAATTGTTCCTCATTCAATATCAATCAAGCCCTAGGAAATGATGTGAAGTGCAACGGAGATAGCACAGGTTTCATAAACATAATACTCGCTGGAGGAACACCGCCTTATCAATATCAGATTAATGGAACTACCGTTGCAACAGGTACTACAACAAACCAGACATTAGGTGGATTACCTGTTGGTTCTTATACTATTACTGTAATTGATGCTTTAAGTTGCTCCAAATCTCAAATCATTATAATCAACGAACCATTTTTGTTGACAACCACCCAAATTCCTGTTAATCCAAGTTCAGTTGGTACTAACGATGGTGAAATTTGTATCACACCAGCTGGAGGTGTTTCGCCTTACTTGGTCAGTGCTTCTTGCGGGCCAGTATTGGTTGGTAGTGGAAATAGCTGTTCTGGTGCATACCACATTGCTAACTTACCAGCAGGGAGTTGTAACATTACTTCAATTGATCAAAATAATTGTATGGTGATTGATACCATTCTTCTTTCATCTCCTACCTGTTCTGGTTTTTCCTTGATAGCCGTTAATGCTACAAACATTACTTGCAATGGAGCTGACGATGGATCTGTTACTGTGGTAACCAATGGTGGCGTTGCGCCTTATACGTACTCTATAGATGGTGGCGTGACCTATCAATCAAACGTTACAAATTCTTATACTTACAATAACCTTTCTCCTGGAAGTTATACTATCATTGTACGGGATGGGGTAGGATGTCAAATTGTGAATCCTTCAAACCCAATAATTCTCACTGAGCCAGGAATTTTATCAGCAAGTGTTGTAGGAGTGAACCCCAGTGCTGCAGGAAATGATGGTGAAATCTGTATCTCACCTGCTGGAGGAACAGCACCATACACGGTTACTGCGTCTTGTGGGACCGTTCAAGCAGGAAATGGAACTAGTTGCAGTGGTACCTTCAGCATACTAAACCTGACTGCTGGTACTTGTTATCTGACAATCTTGGACGATAATAATTGCACATTTCTGGATTCTGTAACCCTGTTCACTGCCAATTGTGCCGTAGTTTCTGCTAGCATTGTTGGTATTAACCCAGGTACAGCAGGAAATGATGGTGAAATCTGTATCTCACCTGCTGGAGGAACACCACCTTATACGGTTACTGCATCTTGCGGCACCGTCCAAACTGGAAACGGAGCCAACTGTAATGGAACTTTTAGTGTGCAAAACTTATCTGCAGGAACTTGTTTTCTGACAATCTTGGATGATAATAATTGTACATTTCTGGATACCGTAACCCTATATACTGCAAACTGTTCTACCTTTAATTTGACAGCCGTCATCGTAGATAATATAAGTTGTAATGGATTGGAAGACGGTTCTATTACTATTAACGTAAGTGGTGGAACACCCCCATATTTCTATTCTATCGATAATGGATTTACTTTTGCCAATTCAAGCAATAATAGTTTTGTTTTCCCTGATCGAGAAGAAGCAACATACAATATCGTTGTACAAGATATTAGTGGCTGTTCCCGAACCTATCAAAGCAATCCTGTAATGATTGTTGAACCAGACCTAGTTTCCATTGGAGGGAATACTTTGGGTTCTTGCACCGAAAATAATACCGGTAGAATTGATATTACCCCTCTGGGAGGCACACTACCGTACACTTACCTTTGGTCAAACGGATCTTTGACAGAAGATCAAACAGGACTCGCCGCTGGAGCCTATGAGGTTACCGTATGCGATATCAACCAGTGTTGCGAGATTGCCAGTTACACGCTACAATTATTACAATCAGTAGTCGTAGATGCTGGAGCAGACTTGACCATCTTCTCAGATGAAACCGCGACTGTTGGGATCCAAACAAATGTCTTACCTCCATTTGATGTGGTGTGGACACCAACAAACGGCGTAAGTGATCCTATTGGTGAAACTGTTGATCTGACACCACAGCAAACAACTACCTACACTATACAGGTTACCTCCCGCGAGGGATGCATTGGTTCTGATGAATTAGTCGTAAATGTAACACCTCGTGGTGTATTTGCAATCCCATCAGGATTTACGCCAAATGGTGATGGTAAGAACGAAACTTTCAGTCCTATTGTGCTTGGTGCAAATCAATTACAATACTTTAGAATATTTAATAGATGGGGAGAGCTAATACACAGTGAATCAACCCCTTGGGATGGTTCATATAATGGAGAAGCGCAACCAATTGGAACCTATATTTATGTGATCGAGTATAGAGATGACACAGGAGAAACCTTTGTCGAAAAAGGGCATTTTTCATTAATCAGATAATAGCAGATAAAGAAATGAATAGATTAATTCATATTATTTTAATAATCGGATGCTTTGGATGCTTAATAAGTCTGAAGGCGCAGGATGTACACTTTACTCAGTTTACACAAACCCCGCTATATTTTAATCCAGCGATGACAGGACACATCGAAGGGTCCTACAGAATTCAACTGATCAACCGGGAACAATGGTTAACAATCGATCAGGGGTCCGCTTTCTCTTCTGCTTTGATTGCAGTAGACGGTAATATCGGATTGAAAAAAAGTAATAGCTCTTTTGGTATTGGAATGATGGCGTTCAACGATCGTACTGGTGGTGGCGTGTTCAACAATGTTGGTGCTGCAGGTGGTTTGTCGTATCATCTTGCCTTTGATAGAAATGCGCGTCATTTCTTATCTGCAGGGGTGTTAGTTGGCGTTTTAAATAAACGATTGAAAGCTGACGGTATTTTGTTTGAAGATCAGTTTAACGGAGAAATAATAGATGCTAGTATTCCAACTTCTGAGTCCATTGTCAATTCCAGTATTATGAACGTTGATTTGAATGCAGGATTACTCTGGAGTTCTTATCTCTCCAATGGTTCTTACTTTAGGATTGGTGCAGGCGTAGCACACTTGGTGACTGCAAAGGAATCTTTTTACGGTGTTGAATCTGACTTGCCAATGCGTATAAATGCACAACTTGAAACTAGTATCCGCTTTTCTCAGAAAATTAGACTTCAACCCGCTGTCCTTTACATGACGCAAGCTACTGCAAGCCAATTGAATGCAGGTCTTAAGGCAAAGTATGAGTTAAGTCCGAAAACTGCGGTTTCTATTGGTGGTGGGGCGCGTCTCAATGATGCCTACTATGCATTGATCGGTTATGAATTTAAAGGGTTGATTATTGGCGCAAGCTACGATATTAATAGTTCTTCGTTGAAGGCCGCAACAAACGGTTTTGGTGCCATTGAGTTTGCTTTAGGGTTTGTTGGAACAATCACGGGTAAAGTTGACCCAATTGTACCAGCAATTCGTTTTTATTAGAATTAATTTCATTTTAAATGAATAAAAATATACTTCTTTTATTGCTTCTAACACTAGGTTTGTCTTCTATCAAGGCACAACCAGGAAAAGGAAAGGTCTCTACTGCTAGAAATCTGGAGATTGCTAATCAATTATTAGCTCAAAACAGCTTTTATAACGCTGTAAATTATCTAGAGGACATATTAATCAATGAAGAAGATAATCTTCAGGTAATGTACCAATTAGCAGAGGCGTATTACAAGGCGAGAGATTATAAAAAATCTCAGTTTTACTTTGGTCGTATCCTAAGTTACGATAGGCCCGCTACTTTTTTGAACTATCCACTCATCCGATTTTATTTAGCACAGTCCTATAAAAGAAATGGACGGTATGCAGAAGCTAGAGAACAATTTTCTCAGTTTGTTGATTCTTATAATGGAGAAAATAGTAACCTTTACATCAATTGGTCAAAGGCAGAAATGACCGGATGTATTATGGCACAGAACCTAGAGCCGAACCCAAAGACAAGGATCTCAATAATGGAGAAACCAATCAATAGTGGTTATACAGATTACGCACCGACACCATTAGGAGATACGGCGCTCATTTTCTCTTCCGTCCGATCTAAATCCTTTTTGAAAGTCTCTAACCAAGCCAAATACTCTAATATCTTCGTCTCTGAAAAACGAGGGAAACGATGGAGTAATCCGTTAAGTCTCAAAGGACCACAACGGTTACCCAATTATCATACAGGACACGGGACTTATTCTTATGATAACAAGCGTATTTACTTTACTAGATGCCCAGAAAATAACAACCAACTAAACGCGGAATGTAAGATCTATTTTACCGAATTTAATGATAGTTATTGGACTATTCCTCTTCAAATCAAGCAAATTAACACAGACGGCTATAAAAGTTCAAGTCCTTGTGTTGTTAAAAATGGAAATGGGGACAGAATTTACTTCTCTTCAAATAGACCTGGAAGTAGAGGCGCGTCTGATATCTGGTATGTCGATCGTGATGCCGAAGGCAATTTCTCAGAGGCCATCAATATAGGCTTTGATGTAAATACTTCGAACAATGACTTGACACCCTTTTATGATGAAACCACAAATACCCTTTACTTTAGTTCTAATGGCTATCCGGGGATTGGTGGTTATGATGTATTTCAGGTAAAAAAGGAAGGAACAAAGTGGGGAACAGTTGAAAATGCTGGGATACCAATCAATTCTTCTGTAGATGATCTATACTTCGTAAAAGCAAAAGGCACCACTATTGGTTACTTGAGTTCTAATCGAAAAAATGAATACGGAATTGCAAGTGAAACTTGTTGTGATAAGATTTTTGAAATAGATTTCGATTATATCCCACCTCCAGCAAAACTGACCCCACTAGAGCAGCTTGCAGATAAAAGTCCAGGTGTTGAAGGGATTGTCTACGGTGCTTCCGATGCTGAGATTATTGAATTGGATGGTGCAAAAATCCAAGTATATAGGAAACTGAACGAAACAGACGCAGAATTTGTAAAGGAGCTAGTCTCAGTAGGAGGAGAAACTTATTTTCTACCCTTAGAAAAAGACAAAACGTATCAGATTGTTTTCTCACACCCAGATTATAACAGCGAAATCATCGAAATCTCAAATAATGAGATCAATGAGTCTAACCGAATAAGAAGGGATCCCTACCTGATTAAAGTACCGAAACCTGTAGTACCGCCTAAGCCACAGATAATTGATATACCTAAAAAGGAAAAACAGGAATTCGTAACTCCGGAAAAGTCCCAAACTACCATTCCTAAATCAGAATTTCCAGTTGAAGAGACTGTAATCGAGACCCCAGTAGAAAGTACTCCAGTAGAAGAAACTCCTGTGGGAGTAGACCCAATAGGAAGTATTCCAGTAGAGAAAACACCAGAAAGTGGCCAACTTGAACGAACCGTAACGGGTAAAATATTTTCTTTCAACGGTGTTGAAAAGACGCCAATTAATAGTGCTTTGACTACCGTGTACAAGACGGATGGCGTGGACGAAGAACAATATGTAGAATTATTTTCTACACCTGAAGGCTATAGTTTTAAATTGAAAGAGGAAGGCAGCTTCATCGTTTACTTTACTGAACCCAATCACCTCAAATCAAGTTTTATGATTACCACAACGGCAGACAATATCACTACAGCGTTTGAACAAGATATGGTATTACTGTCCAATGCTCCTGGTAGCTCCTTTAAATTAGAGAATGTACTGTTTGAAAGCAACAGTGCTGTAATTGATACGAGATCAAGAGGCTCTTTAAATCAATTATCTATTTTGCTGAAAGATAACCCTGAAGTTAAAATAGAAATTGGGGCACACACGGACGGTGACGGAGAAGCAGCATACAATATGAAACTCTCCACGCAAAGAGCAGAAAGCGTAATGAATTACCTGATTGAAAAAGGGATTGATCCCGCACTTCTACTAAGCAAAGGATATGGAGAATCATTGCCAATTGCGCCCAATGACACACCTGAAAACAAACAACGCAACAGAAGAGTAGAAATTAAGATTGTCGGTTCTTAAATCCTAAGCATGAATAGCGTAACACCCTTGTGTATATTGGCTTTTTGCCTTATGCTCTTTAGTTGTAAGACTGACATTAAGTTAGCCGATCAACTGGTATCCCATATCCCGGACAATTCCGTTTTTGTGGCATCTCTTAGCCCAGACCGGTTATTTCAGAAAGCAGATTACGAGGCCGTTAAAAACTACGGAATGTTTAAGAAGGCATTCCAAAAGCTGGAAGATTCTATTCCTGTAATGGCTGATATTTTAGAAACTCCTAGCAAAAGTGGTATCGATTTTAACCGCGACTCCTATTTCTTTATATTGAATAACCCAGATCGAAAAAGGCAATTTCTGGTAGCGCTATTGATGCCTATGCAGGATGCTACTCAATTCCAATCACTGATTTCCGCCAGTTCTAAGACCAACATACAGTCATCAGACAACGCATTTCAGTTTGTAGCACCGCTTAAAGGAGAAACACTGATTGCCTGGAATCAGGAAAAGGTAATGTTGTTTGGATTTAGTAGAGGGCGTCGTGACATGAAAGCCATTACGGAGGTGTTTAATATGACGGAAGACCAATCACTGGCTGCTAATCCCGCATTTGTTGATGGGTTTCAAGAGCAACATGATATAAAGTTTTTTGTCAGCTCAAATCCAATTGTTAAAAATTTACCGCCTGAATACCTGTTGGGCCCTTCAATGGCTGGCATTTCTGCTGATGCCTTGAAAGACAATTACACCTTCGGTTCCTGGGATTTCGAAAAGGGTCAAATGGATGGCGTCGTACGGTATGAGCTCAAGGGGGAACTAACTAAGCACTACTCACTTTTTTTCAAGGATGCGCTGACGAGTGATTTCTCGGGTCTGATTCCCTCTGAAGACTTATTTACTGTTTCCTCGTACGCGCTTAATTTGAAGGGTGTGCATCAAGGCTTGGTAGAGAAAAGCGTTATTAATTTTGTTGATAATTTCTTGGGGCAAGGCAGTCTCGAGTTTAAAGATATCGCCAAAGCCTTTGGTGGGGACGTTTCACTTGCCGCCTATCGTCCAAACGAAAAACTCGAATATCTAGGCGTCACTAACATAAAGAACGTAGAAGTCATTCGTCAATTGCTTGAATTTGGCGTTAAAACAGGCCGTCTAGGAAAGGTTAACGAAAATCTGTACCTAAGTACTGGAAGTCAACAAAACGCTCCTAGCAGCCGCCTATTTGGCTGGGATGCTACCAATTTCCAAATATTGATCAAGGACGACAATTTGTATTTTGCAACAACGGAGGCCTTGATCCAAAAAATCCGTACAAAAAACTTTGTGCCACTGTCAACCTCAAATCCTAGTATTTCAAAGCTCTTAATGGATGGGGTAGGGGGTTTTTATGCTGATTTCCAAATGGCACCTCCAAACAATGGCTTTGATTTTAAGGAGTTAGATTTCATGGAAGGTAGCTTCGATCGTGAAAAAGGAACATTTTCTATCCAATTATTCAATCAAAAAGACAATAGTTTGAAATCAATGCTTCAGTCTATGGAAGACCGTCATAATAAGACAGAGCAACGGAGAAACAACGACTCAGAAAATTGATAAATCAGTGTTTTGAAAAAATAGATTAAAAAAAATCAAAATTGCTTGAAATTATAAAATGAATTGCCTTATATTTGCACGCACCAAGCGAAAGTAGCTCAGCTGGTAGAGCACGACCTTGCCAAGGTCGGGGTCGCGGGTTCGAATCCCGTCTTTCGCTCTAAGGTTTGAGATTTCTCAAACCTTTTGTTTTAAAAAGATCCACCCGCCCTGGTGGTGGAACTGGTAGACACGCAGGACTTAAAATCCTGTTCCCATTAGGGAGTGCGGGTTCGATTCCCGCCCGGGGCACAACCTCTTCATCGTTTCGGTGAAGAGGTTTTTTATATGTGAGAAGGATCGTTCAAATAAATTTGGGCAAATGTTTTTTTAACAGAACTTAAAAGGAATAACAATCTAATTTAGATTGTTCTAAGCCAGTTTATCTTTATCCATACTATAGTAAGATTTTGGAACCTTGGGACAACATTTTATCCATCTAAAAATCAAACATGGCGAAAAAGAAAAGAATTAATGTAAAAGGAACGGAAATAACGCTCATAAGCACAAAAAACTGATGATTATATCTCTTTAACTGATATTGCGAAACAAGCAAATGATGAACCTCGGTTTGTAATTCGTAATTGGTTAAGTACCCAAAATACGATAGTGTATTTGGGAGAATGGGAATCGTTGCATAATGCGGAATTTAACCGTGCGGGATTCCGCACGTTTAAAGATGATTTTTTTGAAAAACCATTTTCACTGACTCCAAAACGCTGGATTGAACTCACAGAAGCAAAAGGAATAGTTTCAAAAGCAGGAAGATATGGTGGGGGAACATTTGCTCACAAAGATATAGCCATTAATTTTTGTTATTGGTTGAGTCCTGTTTTCCAAATTTACCTCATTAAAGAATTTCAACGACTAAAAATAAAGGAAGCCAAAGAGCAAAAAGAAACATTAGAATGGAATCTAAAACGAACCCTAGCTAAAGTCAACTATCGAATTCATACCGAAGCTATTAAAGAGAATCTGATTCCGGAACGAATAAAGAATATTCGTAACAAGGAAGGTATTGTATATGCCAGTGAAGCAGATGTTTTGAACGTTGCTCTATTTGGAATGACGGCTAAACAATGGCGACTAGCAAATCCTGAAAAGAAAGGAAATATTCGAGACCATTCAAAAGGTGAACAACTGCTTGTCTTGGCAAATCTTGAAAGTCATAACGCTTAATTCTTAAAGGACGGACTCGGCCAGGATGAACGATTAATTAAGCTGAATGAAATTGCGATTTATCAAATGCAGGTTCTTGTAAACTATCCTAATTCGAATAATTTGCTAGGGAAATGAATTAAGAGTTAGATTTAAAATAAGTATGGATAATTGTAAAGTTTATAGTTAGAACATAATCGTTCATATGATGTTATTTATTGGAAATGTGAACATGATTGATTGAAATTGATATACTTAGAACATTTATTTCACAGAATGCATATCAACCCATTCAAAAATGTCTCGTGTTAACTTTGCGAATGGCCGCTTCTCAAAGTCTTTTGAGTCATAGTAGTTGCTAAATGCAAAGCGATAAAATTCTTTTTCAGTTTTTATTAAACCTGGAAACTTGGACTTTAATTCTCGATAATAATTTGAGCTATACGCCTTTTTCTTATTAATGACATCTTGGACAATATCCTCATGGGTGGAATAAATTTCTTCAAGTTTGAAGAGGTTTATGTTTTTCTCGATTTTAGATTTCTTATCAGGAGAGCATCCGCTAGTATCAAAAATGACTTTATAGCTTCCAACGCTATCAGGTTTATAATGAAACTTAGCATCATTGCTAAAACCCTCTATATAGGGATGAATATTTTTTGTTAGGTCGGTAATTGCGCTGTGCTTCAATCTTGAATTACAAGTACTACAACTTGGAATTAGATTGTAAAAAGAAAGCGCAAATAATGGATGTTTACCTTTGTCAAAAAAATGGTCGAAATCTGCTAAAAATGTTCCTTTTCCTTTTTTGTTGAGCTTGTTACCAATTGATGTAGTAAAATTTCTGTTGCAATAAGGGCATACATTGATCTCTAGTTTACTTGCAAGGTCATAACCACAATATTTTTGTTTTTTTACCTTAGTCGGCAAGCCTTCTGTTCTCCATTTAGAATAGTTGAAAATTTGATTTAGAATTTTTACAAATTCTTTACGATATTTACTGTCTTTGAAGAATATAGATGTGCCAAGCTCATTCAAAAAACAATCAAATTCAATTTCTACAGCATTCATTGTATCAATTCTCTCTTTAACTCCTCGAATTGAATCAGATTGAATAATTATTTTAAGCCTCTTTTTTAAAAATAATATAGCACGCGCTAATGCCTTGCAATTATCCATATAATAACCAACAATAGGAGTGTTGTCAGTAAGAGCCTTTGTTGTCTTATGATGAAAGTTTGATCTTTTACAGAGGCTAAGAATATCAGCCTTTGGGTTCGAACTTTTGAAGTAAATGACAAAAATTTTAACGTATAGATTTGCCATTCCTTCGACCCAAAACCGCGATTTTTCCCAGTGGAATTTCGCTATATCTTCCATGTTTGCTCTTTGGATCTTAATCATTCTTCCTTTTGTTTTGCTCTCTATCTCTTAGTTGTTTCATCCGCTTTTGATGTTCTTCTTCTAATGTTTTTTTCCTTTTCTCATAAAGTGAATTCAATTCTTCTTCTCCCAACATTTCTCCAAATTCTTCGACTAACTTTTCAGAATACATCTCATATAATCTATTGTACAAAATTGGTTCATCAACTAATTCGATAATGTTCTTATTGTAGTCAAATATATCTTTCAATCGGTCAGAATCTTTCTCTTTATCACTATTCAGCCAATCTATTACCTTGTTTATTTTGTTTTCAGCAAATTTACCCATTGCACCGGTACTATTGTTTCCGTCAACAAAAAAGCCATCATTGTATAGGTCATGTATATTCGCACCAAAAGTTTTCCTGCCTTCAGTCGGTAAAACTTTACATTTTTTATTAAAGCCTTTAGTAAGGAAGATCACGTTTTCTTTAGGCAAATCTGATAAAATTATTGGCGAATGAGAGGTGATTACAATCTGAATTTGTTTGTCTTTAAATATGACTGGAAGAAACTTCACTAAATAATCTATGTAGCTTTTCTGCCATTCTGGATGGAGGTACAAGTCCCCTTCGTCTATTAGAATAAGAAGATTGTTATTGAGAACCTTATGTTTTAAACTATGAAACCGTCCAAAAGTATAATAAAGAGCGCTTTCACCAGCACTTAGTGGGGAAGCTTCATCGCCTCCAAGATGACTAAGTGAGAACTCTAAGAAACCATCAAAATGGGGTAGCAAGGAGATTGATTTAAAATACTTCTCTACAAAATTCTCATAAACATCTTTAGTCTGTTTATTCAATATTTGAATAGATAAACTTTCGTTGTTTTCGTTAAAAGTGACATTTTTATCCTCTATTAATATTATAAAAGAATCGAAAAGCGCTTTAGTTTCTACTTTGTTTTTTTCTACTTTGTCTTTTTTATGCTCATAATAATATTTTTCATTAGATAGAATATTATTCAGGAAACCCTGTTGTTTATCAACCACAATTTTATTATATTGGTTTTGTATAGCGTCAACAATTTTATATGCATTTAAGAACCTATTATCAGCATAATAAAGGAAAGCAGCATTGCAAAAATCGACAAGAAACTTATAGTTTGGATTGTTTGTTTGAGACATATCTAAGAAACTATAATTCTGGAAAAAACTAGTGATCGTTGCTATCGCCTGCTGTGATTCTTTGTCTTTATCACTCTTAGTAAATGAGAGTCTATCTTTTTGCTCGAATCTTCTTAAAAAATCTTGAACACTTAAAATTACATAATTTGGAAGTTTAACCGGATCTCGAAAATCAGATTTATCATCTGTTGTATTCTGGTTTATATCAGAAACCATAGAGATTACTTGTTTCATCTCTTTGTTCTTATGTTGTTTTGTTACTTCTGCAAATGAACCTCCCTTCTCAGCAAGTTTCATCAAGGATTGTCTAAAACCTAAATTTTTTAAATTAGAAGAAACAAGTTCATCAGTAATCCTATCATAAAAACTATTGGAAAAGTAAATTACGGATTGATAATATTCTTTATTTAGAATGTCGATTGTTTCAACTTTTACGCTATCTTTGTTTATAGATAGGCCAGTGCCTACTGAGAATTTGAACGTTTTAGTTTTCTCACTGTCCATACCACCATTGATGTCATCTGATATAATTATGCTGGTAATCTGCTTTTTGGCTATAGGTATCGGCTCTCTATTTTCTACCTTTTCTGAAAGTATATGGAGCTTGTCACCAGTTTCATTTTTTACTTTGAAGACCAAAAAAGAACTATTTTTCGGGGGATCGTCAAAATTAAATTCACTGACTTTGCTAGTACCACTATAATTTGAAAAATCCATATTATGGTTAAGGTAGTAAGGCATATCTGTCAAAAACTCTAACAAACTAGACTTCCCTGTACCATTTCTCCCAACTACACCAGTAATGTTACTAACACGTGGTGGCTCTTGATTCCTTGAATTTTCGTAGTCAAATTTAAGATCAAAAAAGCCATTCACAAACGCATTATTCTTGCGAATATCTAGTTCTTTTTTCTCAGAATTATATGCAAACAAATACTTGCCACCAAAATTAAAACCGCAGTTTTCGATATTTCTTTCTTTCTTTATCCAAGCAAATAGTAATTCCATAGTTTAAACGTTTATGCTAAGATTTTAAAAACTGTGAGATCATCATTTTTGTAAATTGTGAGGTTCGTTTTCGAATTCTTAATGTTAAGAAACTGTTTTATAGACATCAAATATATATAAATAGTTAAAAGAATAGTGTAATTGTCTTTTTGTATTTGAAAGTTCTGAGTTTGCTATATGTCTCAACGCTTTCTTTTCGTCAAGGTTTAAACAACACCTATGTCCTTCGACCATTCCCGTTCTACTTACCTACGTTAAGGTGGATTTCGAAAGTCATTCTCCCCCAAATCAAAATACTCCCCCAAATTCAAATAAGTTTCTCAGAAAATTCGTATTTTCCGCCACCACAACGAAAACCACACCAGACATATGAGTACAGTTCCTTACATATTCGATGCCGTACGCACCCCAAGGGGCAAAGGCAAGAAATCAGGCTCCTTGCATGAAGTCAAACCCGTCGACCTACTGAAAACAGTCCTCAGCGCCGTGCAAGAAAGAAATCAGCTAGACACCAAACAAGTGGATGACCTCGTCATTGGGTGTGTGACACCAGTCGGCGAACAAGGAGGAGACATCGCGAAAGCGGCGTTACTATATTCCGGTTGGGATGATGCCGTACCAGGATTTCAGCTCAATAGATTTTGCGCCTCTGGGCTTGAAGCAGTAAATATTGCAGCAATGAAAGTGGCATCTGGGTGGGAAGATCTCGTGGTAGCAGGAGGTGTGGAAAGCATGAGTCGTGTACCTATGGGAAGTGATGGCGGTGCGTTGATGTTTGACCCAGCAGTTAACGCAAAAGTTGGCTTTGTGCCACAAGGCATCAGTGCAGACTTGATTGCCACTATTGAAGGGTTTGACAGAGATACAGTAGACCGATATGCCCTACAATCCCAACAACGAGCCAGTCAGGCACAAGCAAATGGGTACTTTGATGGGTCAATAATACCAGTGATTGACCAAAGTAACATTACGATACTAGATAAGGATGAATTCATTCGCCCTAAGACGACAATGGATGGATTAGCGAACCTCAACCCTGCTTTTCAAATGATGGGGAATATGGGATTTGATGCGGTAGCCCTTATGAAATATCCAGCAGTAGAAGCGATCAACCATGTACATACACCAGGCAACTCCTCAGGGATTGTAGATGGCGCATCACTAGTGCTGATCGGAACAAAGGAAAAAGGAGCTGCTCTAGGCTTAAAACCAAGAGCAAAGATATTGTCTGTTGCTACATCTAGCTCAGAACCGACAATCATGCTTCAAGGGCCAGCACCAGCGACTTGGAAAGCCTTAAAGAAAGCCGGCATGGAACCTAAAGACATTGACCTTTGGGAAATGAACGAAGCATTTGCCTCGGCAGTCCTAAAGTTTCAACGAGATCTAAACGTTGATAACGATGTACTCAATGTCAATGGTGGCGCAATAGCCATGGGCCATCCCCTTGGCGCCACTGGCACAATGCTATTAGGAACCATCTTGGACGAACTAGAACGCCGCAATCTCTCCACTGGCTTGATTACGCTATGCGTAGGCGGCGGAATGGGCGTCACCACCATCATCGAACGCATCTAATCTAACATTAAACATTAACCATTAAAAATTAACCATTAATAATAGTGATTAGTTACAAGAAGAACACCAATAATATCGTTACCCTTACCATGGATATGGAGGGGCGAAAATCCAATATCATCAATCACGAAATCGGTAGAGCGTTTTTGCCGGTTTTGGCGCATCTCAAGAAAAGCAAGGCAGACAATAAACTGGCTGGTGTGATTCTTACCTCGGCTAAACAAACCTTCCTTACAGGTGGTGACCTTGATTATCTAACCAAAATCAAAGATCCGAATGAAGTTTTTAAGTTTGTTGAAAGACAAAAAGAACTCTTCAACGAAATAGAATTGTTAGGCGTGCCTATTGTTGCTGCTATCAATGGTGCAGCACTAGGAAGTGGATTTGAGTTGACACTAGCTGCTGATCATCGTATCGCTTTAGATCATCCAAAAACAAAGTTAGGTTTTCCAGAAGTCACACTGGGGATTTTACCAGCAGGTGGTGGTACCATCCGCCTAATGTGGATGCTTGGGATTGAAAAAGCAATGCCCATTCTCGCAGAAGGTAAACAGTACACTCCTAAAAAAGCTCTGGAACTTGGTTTGATCGATGAACTGGTGGCTACTAAGGAAGCACTCATGGAACGTGCGGAGGAGTGGATTATCAAGAATCCAAATGCCAGTAAGCCTTGGTTGAATAAAGGTAGAATTCCAGGCGGCACCGCAAAAAGTCCTAAACTAGCACCATTGATCGCTATGGCATCCGCTATAATGGTCAAGAAAACAAGAAATAATTATCCAGCGCCCCAAGCGATATTAAACACCATGGTAGAAGGATCACTGGTTGACTTTGATACGGCACTTAGAATCGAAAGCAGGTACTTCACAGAGCTGATTTTGGGTAAAGTATCTACCAATATGACCAAAGCGTTCTGGTATGACCTCAACAGTATCAAGGAAGGACAGAGCCGTCCGAAGGGATTTGGGAAATTCAGACCCCGAAAGATTGGAATTATCGGTGCAGGCATGATGGGGTCAGGCATTGCTTATGTTTCTGCTAAGGTAGGTATTGAGGTAGTATTGAAGGATGTGTCAGTCACCATCGCAGAAAGAGGCATCGCTTATTCTGAGAAATTATTGGATAAAGGAGTAGCAAGAAAGAAGATAACACCTACAGAAAAAGCAGCTATTCTGGATAGAATTACCCCATCTGAGAACGCTTCTGATTTCGAAGATTGTGATTTAATCATTGAAGCCGTTTTTGAGAATAGAGCCTTAAAAGACCAAGTAACAAAAGAAGCAGGAAAATATCTGGATCCAGAAACAATTTTTGCCAGCAATACCTCGACATTACCCATCACAGGACTAGCAAAATCTTACGAGCATCAGGAAAACTTTATTGGATTACACTTCTTTTCTCCAGTAGATAAAATGCCGTTAGTAGAAATAATAAAAGGGGAAAAGACATCAGAAGAAACCATTGCGCGTGCCTTCGATTATGTTAAACTCATCAAGAAAACACCCATCGTTGTCAATGATAGTCGTGGCTTTTACACTTCGCGAGTCTTCAAAACATACGTCATGGAGGGCATGGCACTATTGAACGAGGGCAATCATCCTAATAAAATTGAACAAGCTGGTCTCAATGCAGGAATGCCTGTAGGTCCATTGGCTTTGATTGATGAAGTTTCGATCTCTCTTGTAGCGGATATTCTCAAGCAAACGAAGAAAGATCAAGGAGATGCCTTTCAAGACCACCCTGGAAACGGCGTAGCCTTAAGAATGATTGATGAGTTTAATCGCCCTGGAAAAGCAAAGGGACTTGGGTTCTACGATTATGCCACCAAGCCTAAAAAACTTTGGTCAGAATTGAGTCAGCACTTTCCGGATCAAGGAACTAACTCTACATTAGATCAAATGCAACATCGCTTGATGATGATTCAAGCAATAGAAACAGTAAGATGTATAGAGGAAGGCGTGATTACAAAGGTAGCAGACGCCAATGTCGGTAGTATTTTCGGATGGGGTTTCGCTCCATTCAAAGGTGGCACATTACAGTATATCAATGATTTCGGATTTCAAAAATTCATTGATAAAGCAACACAGTTAGCCGAACAATATGGTGAACGGTTTACTGTTCCCAGCCTATTACACGAAATGAACGAAAAGCACCAAACTTTTATTTAATTATTTAATGTTACGCTCACTCTCACTATGACCTGCAAAGAGACTATAAAAGCACTACGATCTCTTGTTAAGAAAAAGGATGATCGATTGTTTCCCCCTCTCAAAATAAACGATGAAACGCTAGGGGTTACTTTAAAAGATATCAAATCACTTTCTTCAAAAATTGGTAAAAATCATGCACTCTCACTGGAGTTATGGGATGCTAAAATTCTTGAGGGAAAAATTCTAGCGACTTTAATTGAAGAACCTAGAAAAGTCAGTCTGGAACAACTCAGCAAACAAGTTCGAGAAATCAAAGATAAAACGGTTGCAGATTATTTTGTAAAACATGTAGTCGCAAAAACTGATTTTTTACTAAGTCGTGCCAATAGCTGGGTAAATATGTCTAAACCACAACACGTCCGATATACAGGCTATCTCTGTGTAAGTGAGTTAGCACATCGCAGTATCATTCTTGACAACAACTACTTTTCAAAACATCTCTTAATCATTGAATTGCAAATCGCAAATGCTAGAGGACTGATTAAAAATGGGCAATTGGATACGCTTCTTGCTATCGGCTCTAGAAATAAGGTGCTTAATAAAAAAGCAGTCAAAGCTGCCAAAAAAATAGGAGAAATGAAGCTTATAACCGGTAATAAACAAAAAGTCGTTAATCCTTTCCTAGTGTTGACTAGCGATAAGGTTCAGTCGAAATTGTAGTATAATTAACAAGGAATTCTGGGGCTTCCGCAAGAAGGGTGTGATTGTAGAACAATCACACCCTTCTTGCGTCGTGCTATTCGGTACTCTCACCGCTCTGAACACAAGCCTTTCTGCTGCGGTGTTCAAACAACACCTACTATCACTAAGCCGGCCATTTTTTTAAATAAAACGTGCTACTCAGACTAAAGGTTTTCCTGTAAGTAAAACCTTTTATTGTCTTATCGACTAACTGTTTACTTCTTGAAGCAGGCCTGCCTTCCTAAGCAGAGTAGGCAGGTCCAGTCAAAAGTGGGAGGTCTTGAGGAACAAGAAAATCATATAATTTTATAGTTGTCAGATAATCTCTCACTTCTACGAGAAGTAACAGATCTTATCAGTTATCGGTTTACACGCTAGCGAGCACGACCTTATCTTGCATCTGCTCTGTGTACTGCAACACCCGTTTATTCATGACTTTAAACCAGATAGGAGGAATGAGTGCCAGGAGAATAGAGCCAGGATACCCAAAGGGCAATTGAGGCGATTCGTCGAAGTGCCTGAGTACTTGGTACTTTCTTGTAGATTTGAAGTGATGATCGGAATGACGGGTGAGTTCAAACAGGAATATCCGACCTAATTCATGATTGGAATTCCAGGAATGGTATTGTTTAACAGGTTCATACTTACCATTGTCTAACTTCCGTCGATTTAAGCCATAATGTTCAATATAGTTGACAGATTCGAGGAGCAAAAAGCCAACAATGCCAGCAAAAAAGGAGAGCGTTAAGGCCAATGGGCCGAAGAAAAAAGTAATCAATCCAAGGTAAAGCGTGTGAATGGCTAGATAATGGAACATTCTGTTATGAGGACTATAAAAGGAATGTCCATTCCGTTTTAGGAGGCTTGATTCTATTTTCCATGCATCGACATAACTCATTGTAACGGATCTGAAATAGAAAGCATAAATAGATTCATTGAATCTTGATGATGCCGGATCTTCTGGAGTAGAGACTTTTTTATGATGCCCGAGGTTATGTTCGATTAAGAAATGTAAGTAGTGGGAAGGAATCAATAAGAAGGAAGAGATAAACCGGTCAAATTTATTATTTCTGTGTCCCAATTCGTGGGCGACATTGATGCAATAGCCGTTCATGATTCCAACATTGATTGTCATCGCAATCATCTCATAAAGATAAAGATCTCTAGTAGTAATGATAAATAGAAAGTAGCCAATCAATCCCCATTGAAAGGGAATGTTGATGTATAATAAATAGTCGAAAAAGCGTTTTTCGTTTTGTACTTTTTCTTCTTCCTGATTAAGGTTGTATAGATTTCCTGGAAGTAATAATTCAAATGCTGGAATGATCATAAAGGCAAGGACCGTAACTCCTAGAGAAAAATAACCACCCAAATACAGCCCTATAAAGACAAAGAGCGGAGCTGTTAACGTAAAAAGATATTTTAAATCTCGAAGCATAATTTTTTATTTATATACAATAATACAGACATTTTTTTAAAAAAGAAATAGGTAGAACAATCTTCTTTGTCTTCTAACCGTCACAATTATAATATTTGTTTTGCAGAGTGAATTGAAATATGTAATTTTGTCGCGCCTTCAACTAAAAATATTTATTAAATGAATAAACTAACCTATTTATTAGGTGTACTCTTTGTATTATTATTGTGTACATCAGAAACCACTGCTCAAACTTTAACAGAAGACCAGCGTTGTGGAACCGAAAAAAGCCATCAGGAATTAATCCAAAAATACCCAGGTCAAGTACAGTCCCATCAAGAATTTGAGGATTGGATTGCTAAGGAAATCAAAAAAAGACAATCTAAAAACACAATCTCAGCCAAGGGTAACCCTTTGTTGAATATACCGATTATATTTCACATAATCCACTCTGGACAACCAGTAGGTTCAGGACCAAATATTGCGAAAGCCTATGTTGATGCTCAATTGCAACAGCTGAATAACGACTTTAGAAAAATTGTTGGGACCTCAGGAGACAACAACCATCCTGCTGGAGCAGATAGTGAAATTGAATTCTGTGCCGCAGCACAAGATCCAAACGGTAATGTGCTTACAGAATTTGGGATCAACAGAATCAATGCCCCAGCAACAGGAATTGGTAATCCGCCTTTTTCATCAAATGCAATGGATAATACTGTTAAACCTGCTACGATTTGGGACCCTGACCGTTACTTCAACGTTTGGGTATCTGATCTAGGTGGAGGGTTGCTTGGTTATGCTCAATTTCCTAGTAGCTCTGGATTGCCAGGAATGCCAGGGAATGGTGGCCCAGCTAACACGGATGGGGTAGTGGTTCTATATTCTAGTGTTGGTAGCTCCACATTACCTTATCCAGGTGGTTTTCCTTACGATGAAGGAAGGACATTGACACACGAAGCCGGACACTTCTTTGGTTTGCGTCATATCTGGGGAGACTCTAATTGTGGTAATGATTTCTGTGCAGATACACCACAATCCTCAGGAGCTAACTTCGGATGTCCAAATAAAACATCATGTGATGGTATTGTAGATATGGTTCAAAATTATATGGACTATTCGAATGATGCCTGTATGAATATCTTTACGGTGGATCAAAAAGCAAGAATGCAAACTGTGATGGCAGCAAGTCCTAGAAGGGCCTCTTTGGCTTCATCAACTGCTTGTAGCACTACACCAGCACCGCCAACTGCAAATTTCTTCTCAGATAATACTGTCAGTTGTACCGTCCCTTTTACAGTTCAGTTTCAGGATCTTTCAGGTGGTTTTCCATCAGTTGCTACATGGAATTGGTCGTTTCCGGGAGGGACTCCTGCAGCATCCACAATGCAAAACCCTATAGTCACTTATAATGCTTCAGGAACATACGACGTTACACTTATAGTCACCAATAGTGTAGGAGGAGATACGATTCAGAAAACCGGCTACATAACTGTGAATACAGTACCAATTGGAATTCCTAGTCCAGTTTTAGAAGACTTCCAAACTGTCACGTTTCCACCAGCAGGTTGGGCGATCGACAATCCCGATGGTTCTGTTACTTGGGAGCGGACGACTTCCGCAGGATATAACAGTACTGCTTCGATGTATATGGATTATTGGGATTACCCTTCTAACGGTCCTATTGATGATATGAAATTGCCAGGCATCGATTGTGGGAATCTCACAAATACCGAATTGACATTTGATTTGGCATATGCACTCTTTTCTGGCATTGGTGGCGGCTATTCAGATACTTTAGAAATTTTGGTATCTATTGATTGTGGTGCCACTTATACCTCTGTTTACAAGAAGTTTGAAGCTGGACTCGTTACAGCGCCTAATCATACTATTGAATTCTTTCCAACCCCTAATGAATGGAGACAAGAGGTCGTCAACCTAAGCGCCTATGACGGGCAGGCTAATCTGGAAATTGTATTCAGAGGGATTTCTGATTATGAAAACAACTTATTTATTGATAATATTAATATTGCTGGAACGGCACCCGCTGCCCCTCCAGTAGCTGGATTTAACTTTACTAGTACAAGCGGCTGCCAATCAGAAGTTGTTCAGTTTACTGATAACTCTGTGAATGGGCCTACCTCTTGGAATTGGACATTCACTGGCGGAACACCAGCAACTAGTACGATGCAAAATCCTGTGGTAACTTACAATACTCCAGGAACTTATAACGCAACGTTGATTGCTACGAATACCCTAGGAGCGGATACCTTGACGCAAATGGCTATTGTCACAGTAAGTCCAGCAATGGTGACGTCGTTGACTACAACAGACTTGCTTTGTAATGGTGATGCTGATGGAAGTGCTAGTGTAACTGCAAATGGTGCCAACCCAATCCTCTATAATTGGTCAAATGGCGGCACTACTGCTATGATCAATAATATTAACGGAGGGACGTATATGGTGTCGGTTACGGACGCCAATAATTGTATGAATGTAGAAACGGCAATCATCAATGAACCTACTGCAATCTCAATTAACGGAACAACAACTTCCTCTAATTGTGGTGCCAACAATGGTTCTGTGTCATTGACTGTTACTGGAGGAACTGGTGCTTACAGTTATCTGTGGAGCTCGGGACAGACGACGCCATCTATTATGGGGCTTACTAGCGGTACTTACGCTGTTTCTGTTACGGATGCTAATAATTGTACTGAAACGAGTACATTCACCATCACAGGCATGGCGATTACGGTCACGTCAATAGATGAGACGTGTGCCAATACAAACAACGGAAGTGCGACTGCAATTTCTAACAATGGAACTGGTCCGTTCGTTTACTTATGGAGTGATGGTCAATCAACAGCAACAGCATCTGGCCTAGCGCCAGGAACGTATACAATAGTCATTACAGACACGAATGGCTGCGTAGGAACCGAATCTGTGACTATTGCAGCAGGTCAAGTCGCAACATTGTCTACAACAACCACAAATGTGAGTTGTGGGTTGGTCGATGACGGCACCGCTGTCGCTAATTTGAATGGAGGCGTTCAACCAATTACCTATGTGTGGAGCAATGGGGCGGTGTCTCAAGGCGTTGCGGGCTTGAATGTTGGCACTTACATGGTTACGGCTACAGACGCTGTAGGATGCTCTGCTACGGGCTCAGTAACGATCATGGATGCGAATATCAATGCTGATGTAATGCCAAGTCAGGTCGTAATCAATCTGGCAGTCAATCCTACGGTCAATTTTACTGATAACACGATTGGTGCGACGTCCTGGATGTGGGACTTCGGAGATGGAACGACATCAACGGTCCAAAATCCTTCTCACACTTATACTGCGGTCGGTACTTATACGGTAACGGTTACAGTGTCTAACGGACAATGCTCCGATACACAGACTATCATCATTCTTGTGAATGATACGTCCACTGGGCTAGAGGACTGGGAAGGGATGACTAGTTTCGAGGTATTCCCAAATCCAACTACTGGACAGTTTACCCTTGCGTTAAACGTAGCGGAGTCTACTGATTTGGTGGTTCGGGTACTCAATCCCTTAGGGCAGGCCGTGATTACTGATCGTTTGGAAGGCGTTTCTGCGGCAGTTAATACTGAGTATGACTTAAGTCGGTTTACGAGTGGTGTGTACTTTGTACAGGTGACTGATGGAGCGCGTGTGGTTGCTAAGAAACTGTTTTATCTGAAGTAGTGATTTCGCATAAAAATTATAGAAAGGTGCTGTTGGCTGAGGTCGGCGGCACTTTTTTTTGAACCATTATCTCGTTTTCTATAGTGAAATTTCTTTTTACTCATTGTTGTTTGTGTTGGCTACTGATAACTCGTATCTGTTTTCTGGGCCAATTTCTATTGTCTAATCTGTGTTGAATCTAAGATGTGTGGTGATCTGATATTAAACATTTACACCAATTTTCGTATAACATGAATAGATAATATTTTTTGCCCAAAAACGATTATACAAACTAATTTTTGAATTGAATCAAAATCCATTTGTAGGATTAAAACTTTCAAAATGTATTGTTTTTATTGGGTTTAACGCTTTTGATTAGCTGTTCATTCTCGCTTTGTTTATTGAATAATGTGCCGAGAATGCAAAAGTTATTTCTTTGATTAGAAGAATTCTAAAAATCTAATTTCCAACTGAGTTTTTGTGTTTATTCTTATTATCTTATTACGAAATGTTTTGCTAACCCCGACTGTGTTATAGCTTAGTAGGTTTTATTATTAAGGTAGTTTCTCATCAATTAAAATCTTATGTCTAAAAGTTTATTAGATTTAATAAAAACGTTAAGTAAAGCAGAAAAACGAGTGTTTTCGGAAAACCTTAAGCACACAAAAAGAAAGCATTACCACACAAAACTAATTACTACCTATAGTAAATCTGAGGAATTTAGCCTTGAATTAGATAAGAAAATTTTTAAATCGCCAAATGTTTCTTACTACTAGTTATTGTTATTAGAGAAATCCAGCCTAATAGGACTTTAATAATGTATCTGATAATAGCCAGAGGGAATAATATATTTTTTTCGGTATTGGAACTCCTTTTTACTCGAAGACCCCATGATAATATGTCCGATAGTACCACCAAGTATGCTTGTACAGAGTGGATCATACAGAATAAAAGTAAAAATGAAACCGGCAATTCTTAAATTGTCAGGAACATACTCAAATTTGGAAAACAGAGTTGTCAGAACTGCCATAATTGCAATTATGACTAACGAATCTATAATTGCGGCTTTAATTCGCACCAATACTCCCGGATAATTAATTTCAACAAAGAGCTCATTCTCTTCGGTATCAAGAATTTTTGTTTGGTTTTCGGTCATTTTACCCTTTTTTATAAAGTCTAAATTAATTGAAGGTTAATATTGTGAGATGGTTGATATGTACCAATCTAATAAAAACATTGCACAATTTGTCATAAGAATCAAGTTCATCTTACTATTTTTGTAAAATGAAAAATCAGTTCCTAATTATCGCATTTGTCTTCCTTGGATTAAATGGTATCGCCCAAGAAACCACAACCAACCTGCAATCCGCAATTCAGCAATTGGTCAATCACCCCGACATGAAGCACGCAGCCATCGGGATCCACGTTACAGAGGTTGCGACCAACAAAACACTGGCTACACACAACACAGACCTCAGTCTCATCCCCGCTTCTGCAATGAAAGTGATTACAACAGCAACAGCGCTTTCCGTCCTAGGCAAAGACTATCGGTTTAAAACTGTGATTGAGTATGATGGTACAATCGAAAACGGCACACTAAATGGCAACCTCTACATCAAAGGATCTGGTGATCCGACGTTGGGCTCCTACGATTTGGAAGGTGTAGATACACTAGGAACGCTACTAAATGCTATTGCGAATGCCGTAAAAGCTAAGGGCATCAAGGAAATCACTGGAAAGATTATAGGAGACGGCACTCATTACGAATCAGCAGTCAGTGCAGCGTCCTGGAGTTGGTACGACATGGGTAACTATTATGGGGCTGGTGTTAGTGGGCTCAATGTCCTAGAGAATCTATACTATATTGAATTTCAATTGGGTACTACGCTCAATGAGCCTCCAAAAATCAAGAAGGTATATCCGTCGATTCCAAATCTGTCTATAGTAAATGAAGTGCGATCTGCTGCAAAAGGAAGTGGCGACAAATCTTACATTTATGGCGCTCCTAGGACCTACAACCGTTTCATTCGTGGCACTTTACCCATAGGAGGCACTTCCTTTACCATCAAAGGATCTATTCCTGATCCGCCTTACTTTCTGGCGTATCAGTTGCACCAACACCTAAGAAAAACAGGGATTAAAACCTCCGGCCTAACGACAACGCAATTAGAACTCAATCGTGAAAATGCGAAGCGCAACGGCAAGCGCATTGCGTTATACACAATACCCTCTCCGCCCTTGTCTGCAATAGTCAACCGAGCCAACACCTACTCTGTCAATTTGTATTGCGAGTCGCTGGTAAAGGCGATCGGTCACAAGCAATCGAACCAAGGGACCTACGAAGCAGGCATCAAAGCGATTCAAGAATTCTGGAAGGGTAGAGGCGTCAATACGGAAGGCTGGTTTATGGAAGATGGCAGTGGTCTGTCGCCTAGAAACGGTATTACTGCCAAGCAATTGACGACCATCATGGCAAAAATCGCAAAAGACACGAATCTGTATCCTGTTTTCAAGGTGTCATTGCCCGTTGCTGGTGTCTCGGGTCGCTTGAGTTATATGTTGAAGGGAACACCCGCTGCTGGCAAAGTAAGAACGAAGAGCGGTTTTATGGGCAGGGTGCGCAGTTATACTGGCTATGTGACAACTGATTCCGGTAAACTGTTGGCTTTTACTTTCATGGTCAATAACCATCTGGGAAAAAGTACACCTGTTAGGAAGAAACTAGAAAAATTGATGGTTGAAATGGTTATTAGTGGTTAATGGTAAATTATTAATGGTTAATTGAATGCCGTATGAAAGAAAATGTGTTAAAATAGAATTCTTCAAAAACTTACTTTCCGGAGTCGACTCAGTTTAATGATTAATTAAAATAAGAACATGTCACATCTTATAAAATTTATTCAAAACAAGTTAGGATATAGAGTAACAGATATGACTGAATCCTTTGATAATGCTGGGATTTCTGGACTTGATGCAATTGTTTTCTTTGAGGATTTTAGTGCAGAATTTGAGGTAGATATGTCAGCATTCGATTTTAATCGATACTTTTCAATAACAATTTCACCATTTTCTATTTTTAAGTATTGGGGAAAAAGAAAAGACTTTACATTTCATCATCTAGAGCAAGTAATAAAGAGAAAAGAATGGTTTGACCAAGAAAATTGATTGAAGCATTCATGATCGTTTTTGTTATCAGGGTAAACCGAAGGAACAATAGTTCCATTGAAAGTCCTTCCACTAATTCCCTACTATAAAACGATTCCATTAACCATTAATAATTGAGCCTACTCCGAAAAGTCCCTTTTTATCAAAATTTAAACAAAATATGTAATGCAAAAATGATAGACTCCCATGAAGCAACCGAGTGGGAGAGCCGAACTGTAGTGTTTGAGCGGAGCGAGTTTACAGGTCTTGGGTTTTTTGGTTCGTTTTTTTGCCAAGAAAAAAATGAACATTCAGTATCTACTCATTTGAATTATCGCTAATGTAATTGGGTTTCTGGAGAATTGGACTTTCCAAGTAGACTAGTAATTAGCCATTAAAAAAGATCATCCCAAACACTCCCGCCAAGTACAACCATAACACACTAAAAACAACATGCACTATAGTTTCAAACCTCTTCCCTTTCCACAAATCAGAAGAATAGACAAAATGTTGGAAGACAAACCGAATGCCCCAAAAGACAGAAAGTCCTAAGCACAGTGATTTGCCTAATTTGGTATGAACTAAATCAGTAGAGGAGGTGACACACAACAGCCCTACCAAGAAAACCGTCAAAGCGAGAAAGAAGGTATGCGCTTGCATCATTTGTCGATTGATGAGACTAAGCGATTGTAAATCCTGTTTCCAATTAAAGTATCGAGGAAAATAGACATGCACTACCCCTAATGCCATAAGCAACCAACCGATTATTTTAAGATGAATCTCCATCAGATTGTATGATAAATGAGGTAATAAAAAATGAGATCTTTATTTCTTTAATGATAGTAAAACCTGACTTCTTGAAAGTTTGCTGCCATTGCATTTTATTGTGAAAATGCAAGAAACCAATGGAATATGCAAGGAAGTTGGGAAGATCCTGCAAGTGTTCAGTCACATAGATCGTTCCGTTTGGAGCAACGACTCTTCGGAGTTCCAAGAAAAAGTCAATACGTTCCTTGTGATTCCTGATTTCGTGTGCCGATAAGATTGCCAATACTACATCAAACGAGTCATCAGCAAATGGTAAAGCAGCAGTGGAGAGATTTACCGTACCAGGAAACAACGGATACGTGGCACGCGCCCTTCGAATAGAGACTTCTGTATGCTGCTCTGAGTCATAAAAATCACCAACCGATAATTGAATATCAGGGAATTTCTCCTTGAGTAAGCCACTAGTTTCATCGAATCCAGCATTGAGATTTAAGACGGTACTTCCTTGTCTCAAGTCTAACCATTTAAAGGCGTATAAGTCAGAACGATCATAGACCACCCAAGAAACAAGTAAGGAGATCAAAATCTGCAGTAATGCCAAACTGATACCAACAATCACAATGAATTGTAACCAATCGGGTAAGTAGGGTAGGAGTACCGCACCAAACACAAACAGCAATCCCGAAATAGCATAAAAGTGCCAGTTAAATCGGATGATGTTGAGTACGCCTTGAAACGGTTTTCGATTCATGCCGTTGTTTCTTGATTCGGGAGGGTTTCCAGATATCCCTTTTCCCAATGATAGGGCACATCAGTGATTTCAAACGAATTTGCAAGCACTGCACCTTCCAAATTCAACTGTTCTAAAAACTCAAAAGAGTAGTTGGTAACCTGAATTGGTTTTGGCTTCCAGTGCTGCCGAATTCCCTTGATGATAAGCACCTGATTCTTGTCTTGATTAACGGAGAAGGTAAATGGTAGCGGACCAGCAAATCGCCTGGCTTGTTTCCAATCCTGAAAAGGGGAATGCTTAGGCAAGGCAGCATCAACAGCGGTATCGATTTCCAATTTAAAATTAGATTGTTTAGAGTAAATCGTCTTTAGAGCATCCTTGTTATCAGTTTGAATATCAATCGTCTCGTACTTGTAACGAGTAAACAAACTTCCTAGGAGCTCCATCCGCTTTTTGTTGGTAGCAGATTTCAAAATGTAAAGCCCACGTAATCGCTTGCCTCTTTGATCGGTGTAGCGAACAAAAATCCTGTAGCCAATTAGAAAGAAGTTATTACCCATAAACTTTGGAAAACCTTTAGGTCTGAGACCAGAAGTATCTACCATCGCAATCGCAATAAACGCATATTTGTCTTCAAATGTATCTAATTGCAACACATCTGGTATCTTAGGAATCAATTGTTCCTTAGGTACTGCAAATGTCAATACTGTAGAGCTATTAAACCAGGCTTCCACCGGGAAGGGATGATTATTTAGAAATTTAGGCATTCAAGGCTTCTTTGGTTCTAAAACAAATGCTTTATAGTAGATGATTAGGATAAACAATAAGGCGAATAGGCTATTCAAATGTCCCCACAGCAACAGATCAGGGGTTAGGATAAACTCCAACACATTCATGGTGCCAATCACTATGATCTGAGTCACTGCATTGATCTTTGGGAATAATCGACTCAATACCCAAATCGCCATTACAATTTCCGCCAAACCAATCAACACGATCAGGATTCGGGAATACTCTTCACTCAACACATTGCCAACGATGGCCTCATGTCTCGGTGCTAGATTCAAGATCTTCGCAAACAACCCATTGATCAGCCAGACTCCAGCTATGAAGTAGTTTAGTACTGTTATCTTAGTTTTGTTATTCACTTAAACAATATTTTACGGCAAGGTAAGTCAAATTTTCACAACTTTCAATATTTACTGAAAGTTTGTACTGTTCTTTACAGTTAAAATTGTTGTTCAAAAATAATTCAGGTTAAAACAGATCTACAATTGGTGACGATGCTACTCACCTTTTACGACTTTAGATTTTACGTCTAATAATTAATCATTAAACACTAATAATTAATCATTAATTCGCCCGTTCTTCCCAAATAATGCACAAATTCACAATGGTTGCTACAGCCTTTTCCATGTCTTGTACGGAAACCCATTCGTGCTTGGAGTGAAAGGCATGTTCTCCTGCGAAAATATTAGGACAAGGCAGGCCCATATAGGACAATCGGGATCCGTCAGTACCGCCACGAATACTATTGAGTCGTGGAGTAACACCAGCGCGTTTGATTGCTTCAATAGCATTATTTACAATTTCGGGGCGTTTTTCTAGGATGGCTTTCATGTTTCGATATTGCTCGGTAACTATGAACTCGGCGGAGGAGTTCGGATACGCTTTGAGCACTTCTTCCATGATTGCTTTGAGTTCTGCTTCGTGCTTCTGTAGTCCAGCAGTTTCGAAATCACGGATAATAAAATTGATTGTGGCGTGTTCGATTTTACCTGACATGCTGGTCGGGTGTATAAAGCCTTGTTTGCCTTCTGTTGTCTCGGGAGTCAATCGTTCTTTAGGCAGTTTATCTATGATGGCGCTGGCAATTTTGATGGCACTTTCCATCTTGCCTTTAGCAAAACCAGGATGGGCACTAACACCTTGTATTTTGATTGTAACACCATCAGCTGAAAAGGTCTCGTCTTCTACAGTACCAAGTGATTCTCCGTCGACGGTGTAACCAAAATCAGCGTTCAGTTTTTCCATGTCCACTTTTATCGTTCCCCGGCCGATTTCCTCATCGGGTGTAAACAGAATTCTGATTGCTCCGTGTTTGAATTGCGGGTTATTAACTAGAAAGTGAGCAGCATCCATGATCTCTGCAAGACCAGCCTTATTGTCGGCTCCAAGAAGTGTTGATCCACTAGCAGTAATCACATCATTTCCGATCTGATGCTTGAGATCTGGATGTTCGTTTTGTCGAATGACTTGCGAGTTGTCGTCAGGCAATACGAGGTCACTTCCATCATAGTTTTTGTGAACGATTGGCTTTACATTAGTGCCACTACTATCTGGAGAAGTATCCATGTGAGAACAAAAGCAAATGGTTGGGACTTTCTTATCCGTATTAGAAGGAATTGTAGCATACACATAGCCATATTCGTCCATGTGCGCATCACTGATACCCAGTTCTAGCAATTCTTGAACGAGCACCCGACCCAGGTCTTTTTGCTTTTCAGTAGAAGGGATAGTTTTTGAAGTAGGATCAGATTGCGTGTCAATTTTTACGTATTTAAGGAATCGTTCGGTCACGGTGTGTTTGATATCTAGCATAGTGTAGTAATTTTGGTCGTAAAAATAACGAAAAAAGGATTATTGAATGAAAGTAATCCTCTAATTTTTTGTAGCCAGTAAATCTTCTATCGTTTTAAGCCGAATACAAGTTTCTATTTGCTAAATATGGCGGTATTATCATAAAAATAATTGTTAAAATCAACACCAAACATAAATTTAGTTTCTTTACATTGCTTTAAAACACTGAAACCACCAACCAAAGGATTGTTTTCAATGTATTGTTTAAATTCTACTAAAGTGGTATTATAATCAAGGTTTAATTTGACCTTTAATTGAGTTTGTGTTGTTGTTGTTGAATAAAATAGAAGCGAAAGTAAGCTCAAAGAAAATGAAATGAATCACATAACAACAAATATTTTAATGATTAGCTAAAAAATGTAACCAAACAATTGCCTTATAATAAATTAAAAAATATTGTTTAATTGTTTTTTAACAGTACATTAAAATAGTTTTGAATCTAACACTCTGCTTGTCTAAACGATTGTAATTCTAGTACTTAAAGTAGCAAATCTATACGAAATCACCATAGTTTTACTTTTTACGTAAAATTAATAAGTTCTGATTATCCTCGTCTAATAAAAAAATAATTGTATTTTACAAAATAAAACACCAAATACTCCTCTGTACAGTTCATAATCAGTCTCTTACGCTGAATTGTAACCTTTTCCAACCTTTATCGTATAACAAAGTATTAAGTACTATTAAATTTATAATACTAATATTTTCCAACTGACTTGTTACCATGAAGGATTATTATTCAATATTGGGTCTTACTTACCCTTCGACAAAATCGGAGATTAAGAAGACATACAGAAGTTTATCTAAAATTTTTCATCCGGATCTGAATGGGGGAGCAAATTTTTATGAATCTTGTTTTAAAGAAATAAAAGAAGCTTATGATGCTTTGGTAAATGCTCCAAATGTAGTCAATGAAGAACTTGTTGAATCGGCAACTTCAAAAATTAAGTACTTTTATTCTGATGTGAGATCCATTAAAAATGGCGAAACTGTAAAATTGACTTGGAGTACTCAGTATTGTCAAAAACTCAATATTAATGTATTTGGTCCTGTACCTCCAAAGGGAACCCTAGAAATTAGATTAGATAATCCAACAGAAGAATTTACCATTGAATTGACAGCAATAGGGATTGATGGAGAAATCCTACGTCAGGATATTCACCTAAATGTTATCGGAGCATCAGGTGATTTTTCATTAAATGGAGTTCCTTCCTACGAGAATCAGGTGGACATGAGTTCCGTCTCTGCAAAATCCAAAACAAGACATAAGCTACTACCACTTGCTAGTGCGGCACTCATGATGTTTTTTGCAATTGGTGGTCTATATAGTTTTTCCTCTTTTGGCAATAACGAAAGCGAATTAATTAGCAGCACCACTCCGCAACATATCATATCAGCATCGGAATCGGTTGCTGAAACTAGAAATCAAATCCCGCAAGAGCGTTATAATTTACCAGCCACACTTGTTTCCAAGAAAGAAAAGTTGACTAGTACGACACCAAAAGAAGAAGTGATTACACCCAAAAAAGAGGTGATTGTACCAAAGGAAAAACGGGTAGCTGCAATGCCCAAAAACATTAACAAAAAGCCAGAAAAAATAACCGTATCGTCAACTCCCGCAGTTCCAAAAAAACGAGTTAAAGTTTCAAAGTTTGCTTATGGCTCTTCTTTAAAACAAGTATTGGCAGTTCAAGGCGTTCCTTCAAGTATGAAAAGCGCAAATGGATTGATTATTCTGCAATACGGAGACAGTAAGGTATTGGTGGAAAGTGGGAAGGTCACTTCTATTAAAAATGCAGGCAATCTCAAGTTAGCAGACCATAACACAAACCAGAAAAAATTTGGAATCGGCTCTACTAAGCAAAATGTGATTCAACAGCAAGGGCAACCTTCAGACGTCACTAATCTAGGTGATAGTGAGATATTACATTATGGTAATAGCATTGTCTCTATCACTAATAATAAAGTGCAAGCATTCTCAAATACTGGAAATAATCTTAGGGTGAATTAGGGGGATTCTTGGGAATGTAGAACCTATGAGTGGTTGGTATTCGTGTAGTAGCGTATGGCTTCAATTCACTCCTGTTATATTTTTGTTCTATACTCTTTATTGCAGCAATGAATCTACAATTACAAACGAAAAAGGCTCAAGTTTGTCACCCAAACGGTTGACCGTATTTATTTTACTAATAATATTGTCACGCTGCTCTATTAATTCCTCAGGTAGCTCACCAAACTCAGATACAAGTTGTTCTTGTAAATTAATTCCAAACTCAAACGATCTTTTTCTAAGTTGATCTATATAACGGTTATTATTTAGTCCTAAATCCTTTATTGTATTGCTATTCTTAGGAGTAACTATGATTTTCCCAGTTAAAGCATCATACCTAAAAAAATCTTGACAATTATCTTGATTCGGTGTTATTTCAATTTCAGTATTACCTTTTTTTATATCACAATGAATTGCATTAACTATTTTAGGAATGATAACTATACGATCACCAATTGATAAATTTTCTATATTGTATTTAGTTCTGAATAATTGTAGTTCATCTATATTTACATATACGTCAATAAGGTACTCTATGTTTACTTTATACGTTCCCGCAATAGATTCTAATGTTTCATCTTCCTTCTGTACAACATGGATTTTGTAGTCGCTACTACCATTACAGGAAGCAAGTAAATTATCAAAATCAAAGATTAATTTTATATACTCTTCTTTACCTTTAGGCTTAACGTGTTCTATTGAGGTATGCCATTCATTCTCGATTTGTCTTCCACAATAACAACAAATAAAGCCCTGATCTTCAATCAATCTCATTTTTAGTTCATGATAAAATTCACGATATTTATTCTTGAAAAATGACCAAAGGATATTCCCAGTTTGCGTACTGTACCTTTCATTAAGCGTGGTAGAATTATCATTAAGCCAAGTTGTAAATGATTCAGGAGCTCCTTGAATAGACTTAATTCTTCTCATCTTATCGCCTTACTATCTCTTTATACTTAATTTGACTTTCCGCTTTCCTTATTTCAGGTTGGTTGGGGTCGGTAATTTTTTTCAATTTTTTTATTTCTTCTTTGGCCTTATTAATTTCATTCATTCTAATCAATTCAAAAATTTCAATAAGTGATTGAGTTACATCTAAAGGCAAAACATCTTCTATACCTTGAATGACTTTTAATACATCTTCTACATCGGCACCATAACTATCAAAATTTGAGAATTTATCTTTCAATGAAGAACTTTTTCCTTCCTCCAAAACATAGACATTTTTAGAATGTAGGTGATTGATTATTAAAGGAGAATGTGTGGTACATATAAATTGTATCCTAGGAAAAATTTCTCTCAATTTTTTCAAAATTGTTCTTTGCCATTTAGGATGAAGATGCAGCCCAAGCTCATCAATTAGAACGATTCCCTTTCCTTCAAGAGGATTAATACTTCCCTGGTTAGCAATAACTAGCCTTCTTGCCAGATCTCCAACAAGCGAAATAACTGCTTTTTCTCCATGAGAAAGCTGGTCAATTTCGAACTCTTCATTGCCCTTTTCTAAGACTAGCGATAGCTTCCCTATCCTTCTTACCCTTATTCTTGTGAATCCATTGAGAAAAGATAGAATTGCATTTCTAACCGCTTCTAATTTTAAGTCTAAAAAAGTACTGTTATCGTTTAATCTAACTTCATTTTCTATATCCTCTCGTTTACGAAACCATTCAAAGAAATAATCAAAATCGATACTAGACTCTAAAGCTTTCTCATAAGCATCGAATTGACTTTCATCTGAGCGTGGTCTTGATTTTAATGAAGGAGATATAACTGTTCTTTCTACAGGATAATAGACTAAAATAGGGATTGGAACTTGCTTTTGATAAAAACCTACATCTCCTCTTATTGTTCCTACCAAATCCTTTACTTCATCAGTTCCAATTGCATTATATAGCTTACCTACTACTTTGTTTAACTTAAAGCCAATCTCCATTGATTTCTCTGTATCGTTTTCTACTAGAAGTCTTACTTCTGCTGAATCATTAAGTCCATAGATATTTACATCTGACTTAGAAAACATCTCTGTAGAGGATATTCTAGATCTTCTGGTAATCTTGTGATAATATTCCCAAAACCCTCCGATTATAGCTGTTAATATGCTTGTTTTTCCGGCTCCATTAATGCCAATAAATACTACTGGCTCAAATCCTTCAGGAAATACTATAGTATTTTCCTCTCTGAAAACCTTATAATCCTTTAATGTGATTTTTTTTATCCTCATATATTCCATTCTTGATAATGGTTCCGTAAGATACGATAGTTTTTTTGATGTGGCAATCGACCTTAACCTTTAGGTGATTCTTTGTGAAGTATAACAACAACAATAATTTTATACACTCAACGTTGCATGTTAAGCCAATGCGCTAAGGAAATTGTTGTTTGTCACCGTAGTCTATTCCTTAACTTTCAATCTCTCTTCCTTGTCATAATGCAATGGTTTGCGGTAACCGGCAAACGGAAGTTTCAACAAATAACTAACCGATTCAACATCTTCCTGCTTCATGTAAGTATCCACCCCATAAACCAACTTGTTATTGTCGACAGCAACATAAGTACCGAAGATACGATCCCAGAATGAAAAGATATTACCATAGTTGGAATCAGAATACGGTTGTCTGAAATGGTGGTGAACACGATGCATGTGAGGCGTACAGATCACTAACTTCAACACATTATCAATTGGTACGGGCAAGTTAAGGTTTGAATGATTAAACTGACTCAGAAAGGCAGATAATGTCTGATACAAAAATACCAGCCAAATCGGCGCTCCAGTAACTAGGACAGCGATTATCGCAAATGTAAAACGGATCACACTTTCACCAGGATGGTGGCGATTAGCGGTTGTCGAATCTATATTTTGGTCTGTATGATGAATTACGTGAAATTGCCACATCCAGGTCACCTTATGCTCAATCCAGTGTACAGTATAGGCGCCAACTAAATCCATAACCAATAACCCAATAATCAGTTGTAAGGGAAGCGACATCTCTACCCACTGTAATAAACCAAAATTGTGACTCACAACCCACTCAGCAGCTAGAAACAGCAAAAAGGCCATGACAAAATTGACAACAATCGTTGTCAGCGTAAAGAAAATATTGATGCCAGAATGCTTCCACTTGTTATAACCGCCCTTGAAGAAAGGGGCAACATTTTCTAAAATAAAGAAAAATGCCAACCCACCAACCAGTATAACAGAACGATGTGAGGAAGGAATGTCAGAAAAATATGCGGTTATAGACTCCATTTCAATAATTTTATGTAAATTAGCATGTAACCACTTAGTAACACCTTGGTTCATACTTAAAGTGAAAGATACAAAGGAATTAATAAAAAAAAATGGAAAAAGTTCAAAATTTAATCTTAGGAGCAGGACCGTCAGGTCTTGCAATTGCAGCACGATTCAAGAAAAACAATATTCCCTACGTTATTCTTGAAAAGAGCAACAGAGCAGGGTTTATGTGGACACAGCACTACGAACGCTTGCACTTGCACACCCTAAAAGAGCATTCCGCACTTCCTTACTTGCCTTTCCCTGATGATTGCCCGGATTATGCTCCTAGAAATCAAGTTGCTGAGTATCTCGCCAACTATGCTGCAGAAATGGACATTGAGCCACGATACAACACGACTGTTAAGTGGATTGAAAAATCAGGAAATGGCTGGAAAGTAGAAACTGACAACGGTAATTTCCATGCAGATAATGTGGTAGTTGCCATTGGTCAAAACAGAAATGCCAACAAACCGACGTGGAAAGGCATTGAGTCCTTTGAAGGAGAAATCGTGCATACCAAGGATTATCGCAATGCCAAAGCCTACAAAGGTAAGAAGGTACTCGTCATCGGAATCGGTAACACTGGTGCTGAATTAGCATTGGAAATGGTAGAATGTGAGGCGGAATCATTTGTTTCTGTTCGCCGTGCCATCAATGTTATTCCTAGAGAGATTTTTGGTCGTAGTTACCAACTTTCTGCAATTACAATGGAGAAAGTACCGGATGTCATAAGTGATTTTATCGGACGGACGGTTCAAAAAATTGTAGTTGGCGATTTGTCGAAATACGGCCTTGGAAAACCGACAATGGCTCCTGCCAAACAAATGCGTCTTTACCGCAAAACACCTTTGATTGATATCGGTACAATAGACGAAATCAAGAAAGGAAATATCAAAGTATTGCCTGATGTGAAAAGCTTCGGACAGAACACTGTACACTTCGTCGACGGACAGGAATTGCCGTTTGATGCTGTGATTCTTGCTACTGGTTATCGTCGTGATCTGGACAAGATTTTGGAAAACGCTACCGACATTACCGACAACAATGGCTTCCCGAAAACTTGGGAATTTCCTAAGACACATCCAGGGCTCTATTTCCTAGGTTACATGGAGTTCAATTCTGGATTACTCAGAGCGGTCAACATCATTTCTGACTGGATATTGAAAAGCGTGCAAAAACGCTCAAAGACTTTACCCAAACCAGTTAATACTGCGAAACTATTAGTTGATTAAACACTGTTAACACAAACGTAGAATAGGGTTTTCTGAAAAGAAGACCCTTTTTTATGTGGAACCGCGACGACGGAAATAAGTCTGCCTTCCTAGGGTCAGCAGGTCTCAGAATTTAAGGTTTTCCCGTAGATTCCAGAACGATCTCGAAGAGTTTTAAACGACAGTTTAAAAAGTGATGGAACCGCGACGGCGGAAATAAGCCTTACATGACTGTTTTGAGTGGATGTGCGCACCTTCAGCGCTACCGGTTTGGGGGTGACTTGAGGTCCTAGGGTTTCACCAGGTTTCACCCTAGGCTGACAGATGCCGCACTTTCAGTGCTCAAACGTCTAACACTGAAGTTGTGCTTGGAACACTTTGAAGTTGTGCTGCACAGTTACGAAAGGCTTTACTTTTATGAAATCTTTAGTTTGAGGTTTTCCCGTTGAGTCGTTCAAAAACTCCGTGTAACTCCGCTTACTCCGTGGTGATTCTCTCAAACGCAAAAGGAATGACCTTCTCGTCACCTGATACCTCAGCCTTCAGGCCGGAGTCACTTATCCAATATTTGATCTTTTTAGGAAAGTCGTGTCTAGGATTGACTACTGTGAATCCCGTAGGATTGTATTCTATTAAACTAAAGACTGTCAGATCATTCTTGCCGGGTGTTTTAACTTGAAGCGCCCATTGTTCAGCTACGCTATCCAGAATCATTATTTCCTGCCAGACCGTGTCCTTACCCACCATTACAAAACCGTGACCGCGATAACTGGTATCGCTTTCCTTTGTCCAGTATTCGAATGTCTCTTTTTCTGGATTTGCTGGTATCCCTTTCCAATTGCCAGTTAACCAGTCAAATGACATCTTACCTTGAGACGTTCGGTTTTGCTTATTGTTGGTCTGGTTACAAGAAAAACATGATAAGATGAGGACTATGACGAACAACTGTTTCATTGCGATTATATTGTTTACAACGTTACATAATCTTATAATAAATTCCAAAACATAAGATAACAATCACAACTTTCTTACGATTAAAGCGTAGTGCTTGCTTTAGAATCATCATAATCAGGTATTTTCTATCTGATTTTTGGGAAAACTTATAAATTCGAACTACTTTTATAGCAGATTAAAATAATTCGAAGAAGCACGAATTTACTTGATAATACTGAAATCTGATGAATACTATGAGCTCAAGAAAGCTGTTGGAAGTTAGAAACCTGAAAACACAATTTAATACGGAAGGAGGACTTGTGAAAGCTGTCGACGATGTTTCCTTTGATATTGATCGTGGAGAGACTGTTGGTATCGTTGGAGAATCTGGTTCCGGTAAATCCGTAACTTCTCTTTCCATTATGCGTTTGATCGCTAGCCCTCCAGGTAAAATTGCAGGTGGTGAAATCATTTTCCATGACCCGAATACAGGCGAACCTGTCGATTTGGTGCAGGTAGATGAAGATGATATGCGGAAGTATCGTGGCAATGAAATCTCAATGATCTTCCAGGAGCCGATGACCTCACTCAACCCCGTGTTTACTTGTGGAAATCAGGTAACAGAAGCCATCACACTCCATCAAAAGGTTTCTGCTGAGAAGGCAAAAGAGATTACACTTGATCTTTTCGAAAAAGTACAGCTTCCAGATCCAGAACGTGTGTTCTACGCCTATCCACACCAGTTATCTGGTGGTCAGAAACAACGGGTAATGATCGCTATGGCAATGTCTTGCAATCCTAGTGTTTTGATTGCTGATGAGCCAACAACTGCATTAGACGTTACAGTTCAGAAAACAATTCTGGAACTGATGAATACACTGCGCAAGCAGATTGATGCTTCCATCATCTTTATTACACATGATTTAGGAGTGATTGCAGAGATTGCAGACCGTGTAATCGTGATGTACAAAGGGAAAATCGTGGAGCAGGGAAATGTGTATGATATTTTCTCTAATCCAAAACACCCTTACACCAAAGGCTTATTGGCTTGTCGTCCTCCACTTGATTATAGAATGCACAAGCTGCCTATCGTTAGTGATTTCATGGATGTTACTTTTGATGAAAACGGCGATCGGATTATCAAAGAAAAAGAAGCTTCTATGGAAGCAGTGATTGAGTCTGTAAAGATAAAGCCTGCAGAACATGATGCTAGAAAGAAACGACTCTACGGTCAACAACCAATACTCACTGTCGATAATCTGATGACTTGGTTTCCGACTAAAAAGAACTTCTTTGGTAAAACTACCTCTTGGGTCAAAGCTGTCGACGATGTTTCCTTTAACGTTTATCCTGGTGAAACACTAGGACTAGTAGGGGAGTCGGGTTGTGGTAAGACAACGCTTGGACGTTCTATCCTACGCTTGGCGCCTACCCGTGGTGGTAAAGTAGTCTTCGATGGTAAAAGTGTGTTAGAGCTAGGACAAAAAGATCTTAAGGAGCTAAGACGTGATATGCAGATTATTTTCCAAGATCCTTATTCTTCATTGAATCCTCGTATGACTATTGGTAATGCGATTATGGAACCTATGCAGGTCCACAAAGTACTAGCCAACAATGATCAACGTAAGGAAAAGGTAATTGAGTTACTAGAGACGGTAAGTCTTGAGGCAGATCACTTCAACCGATACCCTCACGAGTTTTCTGGCGGCCAGCGACAACGGATTTGTGTTGCCCGTGCCCTTGCCTTAGAGCCTAAATTCATCATTTGCGATGAGTCGGTTTCCGCATTGGATGTATCTGTTCAAGCTCAGGTATTGAACCTCTTAATCGAATTGAGAGAGAAGTTCAACTTCACTTATATCTTTATCTCTCACGATTTATCGGTTGTGAAGTTTATGAGTGACCGTATGATTGTGATGAACAAGGGTAAAATCGAAGAGATGGGCGATGCTGATGAGATTTACTCCAACCCAGCACGTGAGTACACTCAGAAGCTGATTACTGCAATTCCTAAAGGTAGAATAGAGGATATTTCTGCGCGGATGACGGATAGTTTACCGAAGTAATTTAAAATAATGAATAATTAACGCTTCACTAAGGAACAACTAACAGCGCCAATTAACGATTATAACCCATCAGCACATTCGGGAATTTGATGATAGTTGGTTGTTATTGGTTAGTGGAAGGATTGTTGACTGTTACCATCGATACAAGACAATCAGAATACCTGAGGCTTATTTCCGCTGTAGCGGTTCCTTCATTTTTTAAACTGTCGTTTTATTTCCGCCGTCCTGCCTCCCTTCGGTCATCTCAGAATAACATGAAATCTAGTTTTACCTACTAGGTATGTTTTCAAATTTATACTTAAACAGCAGGTTGTAAATTCCATGAAAAGTGTCTTCTTGTTCCTCCTTTTCAATAGAAATATTTGAGAATAATATCCTTCCAATTCCAGAGCTTGGAGAAAAGTAAGCCACAGTAGCTGTTCCATAATCATTACCAGAATGTCCAATTAAGTCAATACCCATTGATAAATCCCAACTTAATCCTTCTTTCAATTCCTCGTCTTCAAACTGTTTCGTCATCATCTCTTGATAAGATTGATTATTCAATAGTTTCCCTTCGCCACCATATCCTTTCATCATTTCTTGAAAATATTTAGTTAGATCAGATGCGGAACTATATAAACCTCCATCTGGATTAGAAACAATCTTATATCTAGGCACCTCATTTAGGGTTTCATTATAATAAACAACCTCTTTTTCTTGATTGACTTCATCTAAATCCCAAGTTGTTGCATTCATTTTCAAGGGTTTTAATATCAATTGATCAGTATACGCTTTGAAGGATTGTCCAGTTTTGATTGCTATGCAGTGGGCTAACAGAGTTGCTCCTAGATTACTGTATTCATATGAAGTACCTGGCTCACTTGAGGTAAAAGCACTTTTTTCGTACCATTTTCCTTGTTCCGATAGCTTATATTCTAAATAAATTGCCATCGAAAGATCTTCTGATATATTTAGATATTCGAAAAAGGGATGGTGCGCTTCAGGGAAATCATCTTTAAATAGAGGTGTTTCAAATCGATAGCCTTTATCGGACTTATTGGTTCTGGATATAGATGATGTATGAGTTGCCAAATGTCTAATCGTAATCGGTTTATTTGGAAATTTCGGATTAGAAACCTTGTAAGGCAGAATATCGTTGACTGCTTCATCTAAAGTTAGTTTGCCCTCTTCAAAAGCTTTCATAAGGGATACTCCAATTAAGGTCTTTGTTATTGATGCAATTATTTGGACGTTTTCTACTGAATAAGGTTTTTTTGATTTTTGATTTAATGTCTGCATAACCAAATCCTTTTTGATACAAAATTTCATCCTTTGTAAAAATGGACACGGCAAATCCGGGAAGTGTATTTTTATCTTGAATTTCTTGAAGCTGAGCTGTAAGTGAATCAGTTTCAGTTGTTGAGTTGTGAATTGTGAGAATCTTTCCAACTCTTTCATTACAAGAGAGTATAAGGAAGCCTAGAGTGATAATGATAATTAATTTATTCATTTTGCAAACTTGTTTTTCATTAAAGACAATTGATTTTACAAAGAGTTGCTTTGCGTGTTTCTAGTTTGTGTTTTTTTGAACTTTCGATAACGTTTTGTCTTTATGTTGGGGATTTATCACATGACTTTTTCAAAGAACAACAATGTGAGTCCAGGTTTAAAACCCAACTTCTTATTCAGCGTAAACATAGGACTATTTTTTACGGTGCGTGTTTGAATAGCCTTTGCACCGTAAGCTTTTGCAAAGGCTATAGTTTTGAGCTTAAGTGCAGCAGCAATTCCACGCCGGCGGTGTGATTGCAGAATTCTAGTGGTTCCTACGTAGAGTAAATCTTCACGAACAGCGTCAGGCCAAAGCGAACTTAACCCTACATAATTATCACCATCGACCGCAACAAAATTAGCGTCAGCTAGAAAGGTTACATTCTTAAACATTCTGACATATTCATCGAATTCTATGTGCTTGTACTCATCTGCATTGCGAATTTCCTTCTCAATGGCAGTACTCAAATCATAGGACTTTCTCATCCAGTTAGAATCGTAAGTCTTAAGTTTTTGGATGGAGACAATTTTAATACCTGATGCTGTTACTTTCTCTGAGTATCCAGCAAAAGGGTCGAAATCAAAGGACATGACGTCGAGCTCTAAATAACGTTTTGGTCTCCCGTTGTCTTGGAAGCCTTTTTGTTGGAATAATTCGATAAGCGAAATATTATCCTCCTTGGTCTCTGTCTTCAATGCGATGGGGTTCTTATCAGCCAAGTCAGTCATCATGTGAGTGTAGAGCGGCTCACCAAGTCCTTGGTCTTTAAAGTCCTTGTCAAGGTAAAGTTTGATAAAGTATTTCCCGGGATCCTTCATCAGACCCTGCTTGTTGATAATTCCTACTGCGACAATCAGTTTGCTGTTTACGGTCTCAATCTCCCCAATATAGCGTCGGTTCAAGTGTTTGGGGTCACGTTTACTGTCGCTTAGTCTCCAAAATTCTACTGTTGATGGGTTATTAGGCCAGTCTTGGTTCAACAATTTCACCATAGTTGCATAATCTAGGTCGGTGGATTGAAATGGTCGTACTGTAAAGATGGCTGGGTCTAGCATATAGGTTTTTTTTTCTCCATTTAGGTACCTAATGATGTTCTAGTTTTATTTTCCTGAATATAGCTCAATTTTACCATTTCCATCTTCAAATGGATGCAATGTAATAAACCAAAAATGAGCAATTCCTGCTTTTATAATTGGATCCAATTTTAATTCTAAGTTGAACCATTCTAGAAATCGATGCATCTCTGCTTCTATCTTTATTGCAGCTGGTGCTTCAAAATGTACTTTCTCTCTTCCTATTCCTCCTGAAACTACTCGCATTGATCCTTTAACATCTTTCCTCCATTGACCAACCAAAATTTTATAGATTCCACTTCTTCCTCCTGAGAAAAGTGAGTTGTGCCAACCGAATAATCTTTCTTTTGTCATCTCCTCCTCCGACTTTTGCGTAGCATTTAGAAGCATATCGACAATCCCATCAACATTCCTATCTGTATTTATCAATCCGACAATATCTAGACCTAATCTTTTTGCTAAAGACGATCTTACTTGCTCTTTGCTAAGAACTTCTCCTTCTATTTCACTTGTTTTACGATGTCTAAAAGTAAAGTATTAAAAGAAGCCTCTTTTCTCAAATCAAACCCTAATGCCTCCATTTTACCAATAATTTTTCCTTGAAGATGCCGAACATCTCCTAACAACTTTAATAATGATTGATTATCATAAGTGAAACTAGGCCAATTTGGTCTTTCATACACATACATAATACAAGTGTTTTCTGCTACAAATAACACCTCCAATTAACGCATTTATTTTAATTAATGCAAAAAATGCGCAAAATATCCTGCTTGGGTTATATTAATGGGTATACAGAACGTTTTCGAAGACGTAACGATTACTACCATTAAGGAAACGGAAGACCTTGATGGCTCTGCTGGCAATCTGGTGACCGCAGTATATGAGAAGTACGGGAAACGTGCCATTCTTGATGGAGGATTTACCAGATTGTGTATCAGTTGGGACTCTGAAGGCACTGCCCGATATGTTAAAAATGCTGCTCTTTTACCTGAATATAGCTCAATTTCAGATCAACCCTTCAATGGATTTTAGGAATTGTGTCGTTTGGTGAGTAAATGTTTGTCTCATTTAATAGGAATGGCGGATTATTTAGGAAATAAAAAATTGACAATGTTAGTCCGATCAATAATATGTAGTGCCTGACCGAAAACACCAGTTTTTTCAGCAATGAACGAGCGAACTGTTACTTCCGGGAGCCGGCCCAGTTAAAAGCGAGAGGTCTTTACTTTTTGAAAATCAATGCTTTACGGCTTGCAA